>Ga0247760_1000027_pt1 | contig 122077 bp, 131 predicted proteins | sample UWRJL171409R4_FD_179936 | JGI IMG/M metagenome (GOLD analysis project Ga0247760, IMG submission 179936) | Plant litter microbial communities from Arlington Agricultural Research Station in Wisconsin, United States - UWRJ-L171-409R-4 | ecosystem: Environmental > Terrestrial > Plant litter >...
ACCTGATTTCATCTTCTGGCGCAACTCCTTCGTGATGGCGTCCACATCAACCCCGAGGTATTCGCGCAAGAACTCGCCCACCTCGGTATTCTCTACATTTCCGCGTATCCTTTCCGTACCCGGCCCACCGGAGCTGTAAACATTCACATCCACCGCGCTGTGGCCATGCGTGCTCCAGCCGATCCGCGCACGGAGGCTGACCATGCGGGCAAAGGCATGAATCGCCGCAGCTGGGTTAGATGCGAGCGCATTGATCTCGACCTCAAGCGCATCAGATATACCGAGGTGGCCGCGGACGAGATCGTTCTTGATCCAGTGGCGGAGCTCGTCCTCAGATTCATCTCGGTAGGTAGCGATATGCTCCTGCAAGAGGTGAGCGAGGTACTCCGAAGAGGCATTCGCCTTGGCAAGGACCGAAGGATGCCAATTGTAGACTGGAAGCTCGCCGGGGGTTTCTTGGAGCCTGGTTAGCATATAGCAGGACAAACAGAGAAAAGGGATTGAACTTACGCAAAGCAAGCGCGAGGCCACCCGTCTCGTGGTCGCTCGTTGCCACGAGAACGCCCTCGGTATCCGATTTGGCGAGGAAGTCCAAGACTAGCTTGAATGTTTTGTCGTACTCAAGGACCTCACGGACTTGCGCGGCAGGGTCGTTGACGTGGCCGGCGTGATCGATTCGGCTGCCCTCGATCATGATAAAAAAGCCCTTGTCGCTGTCCTTGGTTGCGGCTTCCAGCGCCGTAAGCGCGGTCAAGGCCATCTCGCTCAAGCTTGGATACACGTCCGCCATGTTCCTGCGATCAATCTCAAACGGCACGTCCGCTGTGGCAAACAACCCGAGAACTGGCAGTGAGACGTTCTTGCCCAGGGCCAGGGCATCAAAACCAGCTCGGTCGTCGGCATACGTGTAGCCATGCTTTTCCCGCGCAATCGCCGTGACATCCACATCATCCAGTCGGCAACTCCCCGCAGTCGTATTTGGCAAGAAGTGGCAACGTCCACCTCCCAGCATTAAGTCGACTGTTCTACCCAAAACGCCCTCGCCAATTTCCTGAAGTGCAATCTCATCTCCCTGCGATCGATAATATACGTGGGAGGCAAAGCATGCCGGCGTCGCGTCCGTGATGTCGGTCGTTACAACTAGACCGGTGGCATAGCCATCGCGCTTCGCAGCCTCAAGCACGGTGCCGCAAGGCGTAAAATCCGGCAGCATCGAGATGGCCGTGTTGTAGCTCTTTAGACCGCACGAGAAGGCGGTTGCACCAGCCGCCGAGTCTGTCACAAAGCTGCTGCTCGATCGCGTTCGCGACGAGCCCCAGAAATGCTTATCGAGCGTCAGGGTATCCGAGATCGGGAGGTTCTCCGTCACTTGGCGGAATGACCGCGTGAGAGATAGCGAGGCGGGCCCCATGCCATCAGATACCATGAAGACCAGATTCCTCTTCCCCGAAGTTTTCTTTCCGGACATGCGCGCTGAAGGCCCAGGGTAGGACGAGGTTGTGCTTTTGCCATGCTGTACGACGACAGCCAAGACGATGACGGCGGCTGTTGCGAGAAGGGCCCACGTGAAGAGCGCAATCTCGCGAGCGCGCGAGGATGTGCTGGGGCGATTCAACAGTGTGGTGTTGTGAAGAGCAGCATCTTCTTCCTCGGCTGCGCGATCTGACTCACGGGAGTCCCGTCGCGGTGCGTCTGCGAGCAGCGGCGTCCGTTCGGGGTGCTGCGGTGGGCGATTAGGAACACCATCGCAAAGGGCCTCATGGGACATATTGCTTGCACTTACCATCCTGACAGGGTATCACCCTCCTGCCGACCCAAAAATGAATTAGAGTTCAAATGTTGCCCTAGTTTGCGTCTGAAGTATTCGAGTTCAAAAGAGCATGCGGTCTGTCGAGTGAGCGACGTGGGTGTCGTTCGGTTTAAGTTGCAGACACGGACGTAAAGCCGAGCGGCAGCAGCGCGGCTGCGGAGTGTAGGGGTCGCAATTGCCGGCCGCAGTCTCGGTATCCCAACCCTGTGATTTGCCCTGCTGACTCTTTCAAGCTGAACCCGTGAGGCACCACCCAATTGCAATCCATACCAGCACCAGCCTCCTCGGACGGTTTCAGATAACATGGAGGCGCAACAACATGCCCAGCACACTAGGGACTCCCTTGTCAACGCCGCAGCCGCTTTTTGCGATGCCTTTTCAGCAGAACAACCCCCATCAGCCATTCTCAAGCACTTCTCTTCAGCCCATGTTGATGACATCATCGCTTTTGAGCATGGGCTTCCACAGCTTGCGCCCTTCCTAGGACGCCGCTTCAGCGGTCTCGACGGGGTCCGATCTTACTTCGACCTAATCGGCAAATGCCTCTCCTACAGTGACATGCGCTTCTCCAATTATATCGTCGACGCCTTTACAAACCAAGTTTCGGTTCGTGGGGAAGCCTGCTTTACGTGGAAGAGCACGGGCCAGGCTTGGGATGAGATCTTCACCTATGTCCTTGGCTTTGACGAGAATCTAAAGGTGCTGAAGTATGAAATTTGGGCAGACTCTGGAGCAGCGTACCTAGCAAGCAAGGGAATGTTGTAGTGAAAGGGTAATCTTCTAAAATGGCTTCGAATGACAGGAACCATGTGGGTTGCCTGACGCTCTAACAAACTGAGAACTCAATACACAAAACGCTGAAGGGCGAAATCATCTAAACCTTTCCCTGGTCCTAAGTGACCTTCCCAAAATAAAACCTCTATAAAAACAATAGAAAACGCAGCTAAGAAAACGAATATCATGATGCTATTCAATTACTGGGCTTCGCTCTTTAGCCCCGAATAGCGCACACATAATCGGTCCTTGAAATGTGCGTGCTTGATGCCGTTCGGCCTGGCTTGAGCAAAGTGCTCTATGGCGCCCATGGGTGTAAAACCGCAACGCTCCACAAGGTAGCAAACGATGAAAAAGCCTGTACGGTTGAAGCCGTAATGGCAATGGACACCAACTACGACATCGTGCCCGCCCTGTCGAGCCTTCTGGTCGGCTCGGATTTTGTCAACGAGTTCAATGAACCCCTTGATCTCAGAATCCGATGGGGGCACCTTTGACACGGTCGGAAATTTGTCTAGTGAGAAATGTTAGTTGATTGTTACCTCTTCAGGGCAAATAGAAGCCAACGGGATGTTGGGACATCCAGGGCAGGGCGGCCACAAAAGACGAGAAAGGGGCCGGATGGTGGTTTGACATACGGTACCTGATACCTCCGTCCTCAAGGCCTTGTGGGTCATAGACAGGGTTATCATGTGAAATGTCGATGACATCCTGAATGGTGCGACCCCAGTTGCGCACAAACTCGTGTGGGCAGTGCACCTCATCCACCTCGCGGAGCGTTTTAATCGCGCGGAAGACACCGCCTATCGGCTCCGAGACAGGCGCAACACTTTTCCACTTTTCCAAGTTCTTCACGTCCCACTTGCCATCGCGGCAAAGATACTGCAACTGCCAGCCGAGGGCCAGGCGACCCGTGATCTTGGTAGCAAGAAAGTCCGAGATGAGCCCAGCGAGGATTGGCGCCGTGGATGGCGTGTAGAGGAGTGCGTGCGTTGCGGGCTTGCGAAGAACAATTTCTTCTACCGACTTCGTTGGACGGAGCGAGAGTGGCGGAATGGATTGTGCGAGCTCTTCAGGGGTGACCGGATCTTCCGAGCTCTCCCCGTTGTCGGATGGAAGCTTGACCCTAACGAAGTCTTCAGCCCGTATATTTGAGACACTCCCGGGAGGCGATCCGGACTGGAAGGCGTGGTTCCGCTCAGAGGCCAGGGAGTCAGTATCTACCAGGTCCGCTGTATTGTTAGTCGGCTCATCCCCATCAAGATTCTTGTCTCCTCTGATAAGTTCAGCGATTTTGTGGACGTTCTCAGGCTTGCAGACATTATCCCCCTCTCCACCAAGAAGGAAGACCGGCAAATCGAGCTGTGACCAGACGTCTCCGGTCGGCAAGCCGCCCTCAGGAAGCCCGTTATGCCATCGTGGGAGCATACCCCAAGCCATGCGTCGCCAAACGGGCGTTCTGCTTTGGCAGTTGTACAGATGCTGTAGCCTCTTTGCCTCCGGATCGGCGTCTGCGCCGACAAATCGGCGTACACTAGCGCTATCAAGCCCACCGCGGCGATCCCAGGCCCTCCACGTATCGAAGATAAGTTCTGGGACATATAGTAACTTCTTCAACCACCAAGTCTCGTCCTCTGTGGGGGGCTCGGATTTGGGACATATGGCTACTAATCCGATGGTATGTTTGTGAAGTTCACTCCGAGTCTTGGCTCTGGGGCAGGCCAGAAGAGCCGCGAGTGAGGCGCCCATACTGTGGCCAATTAGTACCACGGACTGGCCATCTTCCTTCTCGCGGTAGTCGTCAATAATTGTTTCAAGGAGCTCGACCAGGGAATCCGTGGTGTAAGCATCCCAGGAGGTATTTGTGAATTTCGAGACGCCGCAGCCTGGGAGATCAACCGCCAAACAAGAGGCAATTGGCGTGAGACTGGTCAACAATGAGTTGAATTGCGCCACGGAGCCCCCAAGCCCATGGACAAAGACTAGCAAAGGAATCGGCGCAGGGTCCTTTGGAAGTTTGTCGGCTTGGGGATGCCGTCGGTAGAAAACCCTGAGGCCATTGTAGGTAGCACGGGACGTGGTGTATGACTTAACCTCCGAGCTCCTCTCGAGAAGGGGCGGGTCTGTACTTTTTGCATCTGACAACGAGACGGGAATCAGATTACTGCAGATGCTCCGCCAAACTCCGGGACGACAAACCATATTTGGAGGCCATTCGGCGGCGATACAGGATGTGATCAATGCTTGCGCCAACCAACACAGCAGGAAGAACCTGGAAGACAACAACCGCCAGGGTAGAGTGTGAGTGATATGAACCCATTGTGAGTTAAGCAAATATGGTCTAGAAAACTGAGAAAAATGCACGACTGAATACGGTCGTGGGATGACGGAATGCTCGATGCAGAAATTTGGTGACACAAAGTGCTGAGTAGCAAGGGAGGGTCTTGACGTACAGCAGTGAATCGACGACGACAGCTTCCTCTGCTCTGAAAAGCAGAAGGGTCCACCCACTAGAGGTCGGGCGGCCCAACGCTGCTCCCTGATTCTATATTCCAACTACCTGCGTGGATCGTGGCTCGTGGGCTCGTGTCGGGCGAGGATTGGCCTTGAGCACAGTCATATGAAGACGCGAGATGACGATTTTTGGTTGGAGAGCCTTCCTCCAGAGGAGTCGCAGCCCAAATAATCGGTCAATTGATCAATTAATCTGGGCATAAAATCCGTGTTTCTTGGGAAAAATTGGAAGCAAGCATCGGATAACGTGAGACAGCTAATGTTCAACAACAGCAGTACTCCGTCCGGTGGCAGCAAGAACGAAAGGCCATGCTCAGATCTCATCTCGCCGAGCCATACATACTCCATCTTTGGCTGAGGCCACCACTTGAGCAGGGGTGCGCCACCGCAGTTGATCGAACATGACGAAATGGAACCCTAACCCTCTTGAACTTATTCTACTGGACCCTGTAGACAGGGGTCAGCTACCCCAGCAGCTTGCGGTTCCTGATTTCATGAGCCAGGAGCCGATGACACGCTGTGAGATGGTGCTGTTCCACAATTGTTGCTGCGCTCCCTCCACCGCATAACAGCTGATTCCAGATCGTTGTTTGAAGTTTGACGATGCGATAGAACAACCCTGAACATGGCGACGAGCCGATTAACTTTCCTGTACCCCCACCTCTGCCGAACGGGGCGCTGGACCGAGCCTGTAGCGGTCAACGCTGCTGTCACTGCGCGCCGCTCGCACCGACGCCTACTCACGGCGACGTCACCATCTCTCTGCTGTCAACACGCTGCACCATTCACCACTCCATCAGTTGGCAGGCAGGCACCCTTTCCAAAGCGCCATGGTAAGGCCGTAGAGCCGATGCCCCTACCAGCTCTCGAAACTCCTCAATCACCGCCTGATCCGAACAAGCCCGCCGAGCGGGTAGCGCTGGGAGACCAGGGCGAAGGGCAAGAAGGTAGGAAGGAAGCGGAAGGCGGTAGGAAGAGCGACGGCGGCGCCGATGGAAGCATAGAACCTCAAGCGCCTACTCCCGCGTCCGAGCCCAACCATGACAATGCTGTTGGCGCGGCCGGTGCGCCCAACCCGGATCCCCCGCCTTCTCCTCCAGACCAAGCGGCAAATGAGTTGTCCGAAGATATGGGGGAGATAGCCGAAGATACCATCGGCCCCATGGACACAATACTTCATATGGGACCACCGCCATCCTCAGGGACCCCCTCAGTCTCGTTCGCCCCCGAGTCGGCCGAGTCGGATCCGCCTAGGGATCTCGGTAGCCGCCACAAGTTCGGGACACACCTTCACCCGCCCCCATACGTCCACCATTTCGACAGCTACTCGCTGGTCAAACAGCTATCATCCGGTGGCTACACGACCAACCAGTCCATAACGTCCATGAAGGCGGTGCGGGGTCTGCTGGCCGCCAACTTAGACGTAGCCCAGAGCGAACTCGTGTCCAAGTCTGACGTCGAGAATGAGACATATCTCTTCCGGGCCGCCTGCTCTGAACTGAGCACCGAAGTGCGGAATAACCGCCGCGTTGCCGACGAGCAGCTCCGTCAACAGCGCACTCTTCTCCAGCACGAAGTCGACATCCTTACCCAGCACCTGAACCAAGAGCTGCTGACCCTCACCGACAGCGTGCGCGGCATGTTTAACGATCGCCGCATGGCTGTACGCGAGGAGCAGAAGGCCGTGGACAGCAGGGTAAATGACTAACCTCTTACCATTCTAACACGCCAATCCGCTAACATGGACAGATCCAACAAATTCTCTACAAAATCAGTGTCATGCTCAACAGTGACATGAAGTCTGAGATCGAGGCTCTCCGCTGGGTTCTTATTCGCCGTTCTGTGTTGGGCATAGTCTGTTTGGCCGTCCTGACCTTTGGAACACTCCGGTATGCTAGTTATGTCAGCCACGAGCGGGCGAAGGAGGCCGAGCAGCAGAAGCGAGAGCATGAACGAGATATTGAAGAAGGCAAAAAGCGCAATGGGAAACTAGATAACACCTCGGCACCCGATGCAGCTGAAACCCTCACTGCGGGATAGCACACACAGCGTACAGCACAGAGTGCACTTCATATGTACATATAGACATTATACAGTTCTCCCTCGAGGGGCGTGCTACATATGGGACTCGGCAACATTCACATGTGCCCAAAGCAGACATACAGCGTAGAAAAAATATCATTGATTATTCCTATTCCAAAGACCGGCTTTTTGCTCTCTACACTCTCACTTCTACCATTATTTATTCATATGTTTAACCCCCAAAGTTCATCTTCAACGCGATCGTTGGCCGCTCTTCGTCCTCGTCGCTCTTCCGCGCAACCCCACTTTGCCTCCCAGACCGAATAACCTCCTCCATGAATGCCTTCTGGCCGTCGCTCATGGACCCCACTACCCCCCTGAATGCCACCTGATTTGCCGATGCTAGCTCTAGCAGCCGCGCACTCGTTTCGCCATAGACGCCGATGCTGCCCTGGCCTCCGCCTTCACCCTCACTTGTTGCTCGAGCTAGCAGCGCCGGGATGACGAGTGCCATAGCAATGGCTGTGTGGTCTTTGGATACACCCGTGGCGTACTGGCAAAGTGTCTGTGCAACTAGCGCGCGCGCACTCTCGGGATCCTCGGGTTCGGTATTGGTGACGAAGATGACTAAGCGTGGTAAGAGGGCGCGTGCGAGGGTCTGGTCAGGGATGGTGACCTTTGGGTTTGTCGCAAGGAGGACCAAAGTGCGGATGCAGTTGGCGGCGATTTTGGCGGTCTGGGCGTCAAGTTAGCATTAGTGGCCTCGGGTTATGGTGAGCAGAGTGGAAAGGAAAAAGGGGGGTACAAACCATCCGATCCGTTAAGCAGTCAACCAGCTCCTCCAGAAACCTTGACACGAGCGGTTCGGCCGCAGACAGCCGGTTCTTGCCGCCCGTAAATAGAATTGTGATGCCCATGAGGCAGTTCTTGACGCATGCTAATGACGACGCGGCCTCGCGCTTCTGAGCGTGTAAGTAAATGGATAGGAACCGCCTCAGACAACCGAGGAGCTGTACGTCAGTGGGCGAGTGTGTCCCACTCTCAGGGGCTTCTATCTTCGAGTTCGCCATGGTGGTGATAAACCGTTTAAGCGTCGGGAGCGCTTGTGGCACGATCACCTCTTGGCAGCCTGGCGATGCCAAGATGGTTGCAAAAATGTGGATGATACACGCGTGGAGGTCCGTCTTGATGATTGCTGGGAACACCTCAGCCGCGTCTACCAGTGCATTGAGCGAGGTCTTGACTAGAAGCATGGCTTCCTCCGTCATCTGATGGCGCATCGGCTGTGGCGAATCGCTCAGGTTTGGAAGCAATCCAGATAATACCAAGACAATGATGCGTGTGAGCTCAAACAGCTGTTCGATGTCCTCCGAAAGCTCACCACTCTCTGAGTCCTCCCTCTTACGTGCAGCGGGATGCGCTACGCACAAGGCCCGGGCGATCTCGACAATGACCGCCTGGACATCTAGCCCCTCGGTCAGGACGAGGCGGTCGAGCAAGTCCATCGTCTCGGAAAAAATGGCTTCCCGGTAGATAGCATGACCCGATACACTGGGATGCAGGATTTTCTTCAGTGCACGCAGGATCTCGAGCGTCTGCTCCTGTGTCGCAAGCGACTCGCTCTGGCCAGGTTTCGTAGCAAGCGCCTCGAAGGCGATACCGAACAGTACAAAGAAAAAAGCCACTGGCTCATCACGGTAGTTGATATCTGCCCCTTTTGAGCGGCCGTTAGTGCTGTTTGGAGCCGACAGTTCCTTTCCGTCAAGGGCGTCGAAGACAAAGTCGCTATCCTGTTCGATGAGACTGGCGATGGCGTCGACCAGCTTCAGCCACGAGTCCTGGTAGAACTTCAGTAGCGTCTCACGGTTCAACGCGGCGTAAACAGTATCTAGATTGCCAGATAGCGAGGGAGGACCCAGTGTCATTGAGATATCGGGCTCAAACCGCAGGCGCGCAAACTCGCGGAGCGACTCGAGCCACAGAGGCGTCAGCGTGCCGATGTGCGGTCGCAGGACATCCAGCAGATACTTCTGCTCGGAACTGGCTACCTGAAGCTCAGCCCACGCAGCAAATACAGACATCTTGACCATGACTTGAGCGTTTGAGCTGAGTCCCTTCAAGTCACCGATGCCCGCATTCTCGTCATCAGTTGCATAGTTTTCCAGCGAGCTCACCAATGTCTTCAAGATTCTGCCCATTCTGTCAACGTCGGTGACAATTCCAGTCGAGATAAAACCCGCACAGACATCTACCGCTTCCGAGGCGAGCTCAGGGGACGAGTCTGCAGCGAACGCCGGCGTAAGGGCCGAGCTTATTTGTGCCTGGTATTGCTCAAGTAGCATTGCCTCTTCAAAATCTGGGTCCGGTGTCTTCCCGAACATTTTCAGTACTGCTCCGATGATCTTTAGACCCCAGATTCTCTGTTCTAGCACCCCTGATGTCGATGCCGAGAAGGCCATACGGACCACATCAGCGACCCTGTTTTGGAGGGCCATCTGGGCTGTCGAGTCGCCGTTGGTAGCAACATCTTTGGCAACGAGGATGAAAATATCGTGAAGGCAGTCCATTGCAAATGTGGTGACCTGCCATCGCAGGGGCTCAACGTCCGAGCCGCTCGGTGTGTCCTTGTCTTCCTTTGAGCCGCCTGGAGCGGCTGCGAATCCAGCTACCTCTTCGTCTTGAAGATCAAGATTACCGCCCGTTTTCTTTTTCGACAGAGACGGACTGGCTGCCTCTTTGGGACGCGTCATCTTGAGGACGTGCTGAAAGCGCCGGAGCCAAGCCTCCGTGTCTGTGAGACATGTCTGTCGCATCCAGTTTCTGAGGATGTTCCGCATCCCTTCGTGGTCTGGTGCTGAGTCGAGTACCAGCCACAGCTGGTCTTCGAATCCATTTTCCGCAGCATTTATGACCTCGTACGGGTTTCTTTTCATGAGGTTATACAGTCCATCCACTGCCACGTCTCGTAATGGCGGGTGATCTGAGTTGAGATAACGCTGGAGCAATTTCACGTAGTCGGTGAAATTCATGTAGCCCGGAGCATACAAGGTAAGATGCTCTAGGCATGCGAGGCTCGCTTTCTGGACTTGTAAGTTCTCCTCGTCCTGAAAGAAACTGACCATCGTCAGGATGAGCTCTCTGGACTTGGTGGAATCTTGTAGGTCAGGACCCAGGACGTTAATAAGCGAGTCAACGCAGCGGGCGATTGCGGCTGATGAAGACAGCTCCACCTCTAGATTCATGGGAATTGTGGAAGCTACTTCGGCGTTGTGTGTCTCGGACGTGTAGTGCTTGGCAAGCATACCCAGTGTGCTTGAGACAAAGCCCGCAAATCCCAAGCCGGAGGCATCGGAGACTCGTGTTATAGCCTCGATGGCCCAGTAGTGGACCGTAGGATGCGAATCGTTGCACAGTGACATGAGAATGTTGAGGATAGTTTTCAGGTGATAGCCAGCTGCCATGCTTCCAATCTTGGTTTGAATACAGCCAAGAGCCATTGCACAGCCCGCTCTTGCGCTGGGCTCGCGGTTGATGACAATGGTATCGACAAGATACTTTATTTCCTGGTTTGTAAAAGCATTGCCGCAAGTGCTGCAGAGCCGTGCAACCGCCTCGTAGGCGATGCTCCGCACATACTGATCGGGATCTAATACGTAGTCTCGAAGTAATTCTTGGATGAGTTTCTCGACTGCCATGTTAGTAATGTCGCCCGATGGTGACTTCGTTTCTCTGACCGCCACGCGGAGCGTAGACAGGAGCGCGGTGGCCACGTTGACTTTGATGGCGGCTTTCCGACCGGGATCTCGCTGCAGGGATCCAGCGGAGGTGAATGTCGTGATCTGCTCTAAGACACTCTCTTGTACCTTCGCCGGGGTGAGCGGGAAGACGAAGGCAAAAAGCTGGATTGCCATGTTAACCACCTCGGTGGCGGGAGGATCAGGTTGGCTCTGGTCGTCTGCTCCACCGATGTAAAGTAGTGAGGCGTCGTGCTCGAGTGTACCACAGACTGGCGACAGAAGCAGTCGCTCAATCGACTCTTCCGGCCCGTCTATATTTGTTGTTGGGCTGTCGATAGAGCTTTCTTGTTGTCCGGGAAGCGGTCGGATGCTAAAACCTCTGACAAGGCCAGTCACGCCAAACCCCGAATTGTCCCCGACGTCCCAGATCGTGTCAAAAGTCCCCGCCGCGTTCGCTATGGATGCGCTCAAGGAGCTAGGGGTATAGTTGTCTGGGTCGGCAAAAAGGGAGATGGCAAGGGTGAGGAGATTGGACTGCAGCAGCGCTTCTGTGCCATCAGCGGGGCTGATATTAACAAGCTTCGTGTAGCACTGAAGCACTCGACGCTGAACCATGACCTCAAGGTCCTGGAGCTGCAAAGCTGGTGTGAGCCGCTCGTTAATGTCTTCGGCCGTCTTCTTGCCGGGAAGCGTTTTCAAGAAAGCTGTTGTGTTCTGCAACATTGTTGCAATTCGCTTGGACACATCGACCGTTAGGAGGCGGCTGTTGAACTGAAGAAACGCGAGTATCGAACCCAAGGCGCACTCCCGGACATGGCAGAGGAACGAAGCGTTGAGATAGTTTCGGTGCATGGAACTATCTTTTGATAGGACTTTTGGCAGCGCATTTTTCCACAAGAGAAGGAGTTGTGATAGATGAATCTTGACGAAATTTGGCCCGAGAGACATCAGACCCCCGATCAGAGTCCAGGCAACTTGGATCTGTGTAGCCGCTGCGCGGAGTTCCGAGCTCCCGCTCGACTTGAGTAGATTGGTTGCCATGGTCAACACTCGACTATTGATGTCCACAGAGCCGTAGAGGGGCCGCAAAGGGCTCGCACTGAGACCAGCAGCGAGGCCATGAGCGAATCCGATACAGCGACGCGGGGAATTCCGTCCGGTCGCCAGAAGTGACAACTCTCTCCCTAGGCTATTCATGCAAACAGAAAGGCATGGTAGTAGCTGCTGGGGACACGCCAAAAGAAACGTCTTCATACAAGCAGATGCATGTACCTGGACGGTATAACTCGGGTGCTGTAAGACCCCCAAGAGTCCATCGCGGCACGACTCAGCAAAGTTGTTGGCCGCTGAGCCCAGTCTGCTAATAAGGGAGGCCAGAGCACCCATTGCAACGATCAAAGTCTGCTTTGAGGGCTCGGGTCTTTCCTTCAATGCTTGGGGGTAGTTCTTGAGGATCTCATTGACAAGGACTTTCGCGGCTGCTGCTTGGCCAGACTCTCCCAGTATTTTCTTTCCGATGACATCTTGAACGAGTATATCGACCATTCGCTGGGATACCAAGAGCCGATAGCGGCTGTTTGATGTGTTACCGCTGCCGAGCAATTCCACAGTCAGATTCTCAACAATGCGAAGGTAGTTGATCTCTATCGTCTTTTCACCAAGCTTTTGGAGCAAGTTGCCGTAGCAGACGGCGATTGCAGCCCGGGCTTTGTTTGACGTCGACATGCGGACATATTGGGACGTCAGGGTCTTCAGCATATCGATCAAGGATAGTGCCAAGACTTGAGATTTCCTCCCTGATGGTGCAGGGCTCTCCGACCGCGAGGGGATGTCGTCGTCGTCCTGGAGGGTACCCGGCTGCACGGATTGCCGTTTTACCGCCCTGGACTTGGACCGCTTGATCAGGGTCAAAGGTGCCTCCCCGACTGCCGACTCGGAGTAACCCCTGGCCAAAGCTTCGGCGAAGCACTCTGCCGCTGCTGTGCGAGCGTGAGATGAGGCGGCATCAAAAGTCTTGAACATGGAGGACCGAAGGCTGTCAAAGTCGCTCGAGTTTTGGAAGTACGGCGTGCTCTGAACCAGCCAGCGCAAACATCGACAAGCAGAAATGATCACCAGCGACCCCTTATCACTCGTGGCGTAGCTCCTGCCCTGTTTCCAAATGTCCCTGGCGACGCTTTCATCCATGCTGCCTCCGATCATCCTTGTGATCCTTCCCAAAGTGGTGAAGACGGCGGCGCGAAGCCCGGCACTGCTCGATGACGCCTTCAGGAGCTTCAACAGTGTCGAACACGCCAACTGGTGAAAGCCGATTGCGCTATCCCCCGCCGACCCATAAACCTCACCCAAGCAGACCACAGCAGCATGTCTAGTCCGACTCTCTGCTTCTGTCTTGGTCTTCCCGCTCGGTATCATGCCCACGAGCTCGTTGATCGTCTCGAAAAGCAGCTTCCTGTCGCCCTCGCCAAATATATGCGCCAGACATTTTCCAAGTGTGTTGCGTATGACCCTCGTTGGGGAAGGGGCGCTAAGGTTGAGGATCCGGAAGATCTCTTTTTTGAGATAGAACTGCTGCGCGTTACAGTCGTCGGGGGTAAGTGATAGAACATGTTTGCTCAGAGTCGACACAAAATTCAGGAGGAACAAGTCCTGTTGCTCGGCCGGGAGAGATTGCAGCTTGGCGATATCGAGCTCTGGGTTCGAGCTCACGCTGTTGCTCGTTCTGGGCGCAGGGATGCGCGCCTGGTTGCCATCTGCGTCGTTGGGCTCCTCGGGAGCTGGCGTGGATGACATTAGGAAATTATCGTGGGAGCGTTGCGTATGCGGCGCAGAGGTCGTTTTCCGATGTCTGCTGAGGCCCTTCAAGACACAATGCCACTCTGGGAGGGTGCGGGACAGGCAGCTAGGTGACAAGGGGGAGCCAATGGAGAAGCCGCGCCTGTTCGTGGGGTAGCAATTTTAGCGCACTCCTACATCCCTGGCACCAGAGCTTGCACAACATCAAATTATCGACAGCTTCAGCGTTTGCAACGCTTCTCTTTTGTCTGCGCTGATCTTGGCGTTCCACTCTGCTCATGTCACCCAACTACCGCCACTCTTTCTAATATCTATGGCTACGGTTTCCCGCGGCATACGGGCGCTCGCTCAGCCGTCTTCCATATGCACGCAATGTCGTCGGTCCTTCTTCTCGGCTCCTGCACTGCGGAGTGGGCACAATAAGTGGTCCAAAATCAAGCACGACAAAGCAGTAAAGGACAGGCAAAAATCCAAAGCCCGGTCTGCGCTGGCGAAGCTCATTACACTATATTCTAAGCGTGCGCCACCCTATCCCGCTTCTCCGAGGCCCTTCAAGCTCATCGACCACATCTAGTTCACGGCCCGGACCTCAATCAGAACCCCCAGCTGGCGGCTGCAGTGGCACTGGCAAAGAAGGCAGAATTCCCGAAGGATAAAATTGATTCCTCCATTGCCAGGGGCCAAGGTCGATCATCGGCTGGCGCCGTTCTTGAAAGTATCACCTTCGAGGCGATTTCACCACCGGCTGTCGCCCTCATCTTGGAGGTTGAGACGGACAACCGAAACCGAGCGATTGCAGACCTGAAGGACATCTTGAAGAATGGGAAATCGACAGCAAGCGGATCGAAGTACTTTTTCACGCGAGTTGGGCGTGTTGTGTTTCAGAAGGGCGCAAAAGGCGTCGACGACATCATGGAGGACGCTATCGAGGCTGGAGCCGAAGACATCGAGAGCGACGCGGACGGAAACATAATCATATGGACACAGCCAACCGTTACATCGCAGGTTTGCGAGAGCCTTGGCAACAAGCTCGGGCTCAAGGTTCTGAGTTCCGAAATAATATGGTCCCCTAATAAGGAGACCGAAGCTAAGGTTGACAGCTCGCCAGCGCTTCCTTATTTTATGAAGATGCTGAGTGCGCTCCGCGAATACCCAGATGTTCAAGCCGTATACTCGAACATTTCTAGGGGTAACTTAACTGATGAGGAATGGGCGAGTATATCAGAAAGCGTCGACGTGGGCTTCGACATATAGAATACCCTGTCGAGGCCAGTTGTGCAATTGTACAGTTAATAATATAGATGGTGCCTCTGTAGGTAGGTGCGCCAGGGCGCCGAGTTGCTGATCTGCCCTTATATGACGGGACAATGTTCCTCCTCCCTCTCACTCCTCAGTGTCCCGTTGTAAGTGAGGTCCCAGTCGACATCGTAGAATCATGCGATGACGCATCAGGATTGGTCATCTTGCTGGTTCTGACTCCGATTCTGACTCTGGTTTTGTTGTTGCTCCCTCGCCTCCGCTGCGAGTCTTCTCTCACGGTTGTACAGCCGCCTCGCCCGTAACCTCTCCAGCTCGGCGCTGATCTCGTCGCGGTCCGTGGGGACTTTGTTCGCATTTTCAGCCTTGGGCCAGAATGCGGGAACAGTGAAGCGGCTGTCGAGGTTGGTGCCGAAGTAGTACATGATCCCGATGGGAAACAAGACGTACATGCCGAACTAGACAAGGGGCTAAGGTCAGACAGCGGTCAGGTTGCAACGCATGTAGAATTTTCGCCTACCTTGGCAACTTCCAGGTTAAGCCCGCCCATGATGAGAAGTTTCAGTCGGCTTCGCGCAAGATAGCTATCGCAGGTCCGCCAAGGTAGGGAGGTCTGGCTGAGCTTGATTGGAGATGCAAAACTGCAGGGCAGCCGTTGCAACTTTACAGTGGGGCCGGTAGTCGGTTGACAACCCTAACCCTCCTGTTACAAATACTTCCTATACCTAGCTCTCGGTCACATGCTCTCGTGTCAGCCTCCTGTGTCAGTCTCATCCCAGCAAACACGACCAACGACAACCCCGCGACAGCCGACACACAGCTGCCTCACATCGCAGCTATCTCAGAGAACAGCTATCTCACAACAGCTACCTCGCTTGACTCAATTAGCCCAAGTTTCTTTGCAGATGGACCATGGCCGGCCACTACGCAGCAGAGATCAATGGCGAAGAAGACGAGAATGAGGCGCTCCGGATTGCCATTGCCCTCTCTCTCGGGCAAGATCCTGGCGCCCCCACCAACATTGACCTCACTCAAGAAGATGAGTGTTCACTTGTGGAACCGTCAGGGCCCGCTGCTGCGACTGTTCCAGTCGTGTCTTCTAGTCTTTCTACCTTCGGGTTAGATCGAAAAAAGATGGAGGAAGAGCGACTCGCCAGGGCTAACAAGAGGAAGGCCTCTGAACTCAATATCACGGTAGGGGAGAATCCCATAAGGCCACAGCAGAGGCAGAAGATAGGCGATCTTGCCCCAAGGGTGCCACCTACAGCTGATCTGAGTCTCACAACATCCCCAGTCGCTACAGCGGGATCATCACTGCAGTTCCCACGGGGTATCGTCAAAAAGACTTGGGTATACCGGCAGCCGAGGCTCGGTGACGATATCAAGATAGAGGAAGTTCTGCAAAAAGACAAGCTCGAACTCGCCGTGCTCAGTTCCTTCCAGTGGGACGATGAGTGGATGTTGTCGAAAATCGACATCGAGCGAACCAAAATCATTATTGTCGCATTCGCGACTGACGAGGCACACGTGAGTACTACTCACATTCTCTAGCGATTGTACTTCTGGAGAAATCCTACTAACACTATGCGCGCTAGAGAGAACAGATGCGCGCCAACGTACCTCAGAGCCGTATTCGATTCTGCTTTCCACCGATGTTAGCGCAAGGAGCAATGCACTCAAAGCTCCAGCTTCTAAAATATTCCGATCATCTCCGAATCGCCATCCCGACAGGGAATTTAGTCCCGTACGACTGGGGTGAGACCGGTGTTATGGAGAATGTAAGTATTGACAACAACCCGTTGAGTTGACAATTCGCGATTTTGTTCGCTAAACTGCATTCCTCTAGATGGTGTTTATAATCGACCTCCCCAGGCTTGAGTCTGCCGAGCAGCGGGATGCGCAGAAACTTACGCCATTTGCTGAAGATATGATCTACTTTTTGTTAGCCCAGGGGCTAGACAAGAAGCTAGTCAGTAGTTTGGAAAACTATGATTTCTCGGAGACAAGCCGATATGGCTTCGTTCATTCAATGTAAGAACCAGACCACACAACAAGACCATTTTTCTGACAATCGGTACATCACAGAGCAGGATCCCATTCCGGAGAGCTCTGGAAAAGAACTGGTATGCTCGGGTTGAGTCGCTCGCTACCAAGATAAACCAAGACTAACCTGTTATTGAGGCTATTGCGGGCTCGGCCGCGCGGTCGACGCTCTCGGCATCGATTCCAAGGGTCACATTGAGTTGGACTTTGTGGTACGCACTGTGGCCAAGATTTAGGGGTACTCAGACGACACTAACACCATTTAAAGTGCGCGTCACTCGGTGCAGTCACATACGACCTTCTTCGTGGTCTCTACTTTTCTTGCCAGGGTATAAACGCCTCGACTCTCTTCTGGTTGGTTGTTACTGACACAAATAGGGGATTCTGGTCTAAAAGAATATCAGCTGAGAACCGCGAGCCGTAAGGGCAAGAACGTTGCGGGAGATCATGACGATATACAGACACTGAACGACCACATTCGTGTGTATTTCCCCTCGCTACAAACGGTAAAGGAGAGCCTAGGTGGTAAAAATGTCCGTCACCCAATATCCATCCCTCTTAATTAGCTCCCATGCTGACGCTCACGTTAATAGAATGCTGGCACCATCTGTTTCACGTCGCGATGGTGGGAAGCTGAGTCATTTCCCCGCGAGGTTCTCCGAGACTGTCAGTCGACAAGGAAGGGCGTGCTCATGCACAGCAAAGTGATCTACGTCCGCCCGTCAGAGTCGGGAGCTTGCAAAAGCTTCGCCTACGTGGGCAGCGCCAACCTTTCCGAGAGTGCATGGTAAGTCGTCCCAAGTCCTCGGGCGTCACTTGTTCAACAGAGCCGGGGCTTTCGACAGCTATATTGGTGCACAAGCTAATGGGGGTAAATGTTTTGTTTAAATAGGGGCCGCCTTGTCAAGGACCGGGGAACTGGCAACCCAAAGCTCACGTGCCGCAATTGGGAGTGCGGTGTGTTGGTGGAGGCACCTCCATTACCCGCCGTCTTGGCCGATAGCGGTCCTGCAGGTGACTCGCCCCATTTCCCCATCAACGACATGAGCGTGTTTACGGGCTGTGTGCCTCTTCCCATGCAGTTACCAGCGCCAGCGTTCGGGCAATCTCGGATCCCCTGGTTCTACATGGATGGCTAAGAAGCGGGCTGGTTTGGGAAGCTACCTCCGAAGTCATCTTGTGCGGCTCTAACCACGCCCTGAGCCTGTGGAGGTTCGAATAAACCCGGAGGCCGTTTGAATTAGTGGGTCGGGAATTGGGATAAGCTCGGGTTTCTGGGAGCTGGATCATTTTAGGTGAGGGTTTATATCATCCCTTAAACACCTTTGTATGGCATTCTGTAGAATCTACTTTTGGCCTTGGCCAACAACGCCCTAGCAGTTATTGTCCCACTTGCGGGATCAAATTACATGCTTCATGAGCGATATGTGTGGCGGTCGTCCTCACGACAGAAAGGAACTCGGATGGAGCTTGCGAGGTATCACGGCATAGACCCAAGCTCCCTGTTACATACACAGAGCTCTGCCGGTACGTCCATGTTTCCGGACCCAACAAACAAGGGGGCCTGGGCTCAGGGCCTAGATCTGAAGAGCGGGGGAGGTCGGACGGTCATGGCCAAGAATTGCGGCTCTGGGGTGGCTTACGACGCCCTGTGACCGGGGTGTGTTTTTGACGTGATGAAACTATCGATAATCTGGCCAATGAGCAATGGGAAAATAGGGGCTAGGCAGGGGCTTGATAAGGCCGGGGTAACATCACCCTGTCGGCCTGTGATACCGTTACATTGATTATTGAGTACAGCTGAAACGGGCTGGTCTGTAGCACCGCTCAGTGGCCGCAGCCTTGCTGCGTGGACGCAACTGGGAAACTGCGACCGCGGTCGCCTAGCCGTAGTTCTCCTCCTTCCACACAGCGCTCCATAAACCGTCCGCCTCGTCGAATTCCATGACCGAAGCTAGGCATCCCGCTCCGGGTCGTTCGCCATCTGAAGGGTGACCGTTAGATGGCGCTGAACATCCGCACGAAAGGCTCCTCCTTCCTGGTTAGGACAAGATGGGGGTCCGAACCCAATGCCCCACCGAGTCCCGGGTTGGGGACTCAAGTGGTCCCATCGCGAAGTAACAGCAACGAGATCAGTCCCGTCGTCAGCCGATCAGCTTCCTGGTCGACAACACATCCTACCTGGTCAGCAAAGGCACCTTGGGGCCTCGGGACTTGGGATCCCGAAGATGTTGCCGTCTGTCGCTTCGCCGAGCCAGCCGTTATCGCTAATAAACAGAACCTCTCACGGGACATTTCCGAGGCCCGCTCGGCCTACGCCAAGGCCTTTGTAGCCATTGCAAAGTCAACCAAGAATGGCGACGCCACCGCGTTGCTCAGGAATAGTAGCGAGAAAGATGTCGCTGAAGCCGCCCTGGGGCTTATGGCCGGACTCGCGGCCGACAAGAATGCGATTTCCCGTTTTATCGATATATTGCATCATTACCATGGCGTCTTCGACGTTCTTTGCCAGATCGACTTTAGTTTCTTGACTGTGCTCTGGGGCGGTATGAAGTTGATTCTCATCGTACGTTCATGTCTTCCCGCCTGGACGGCTGTCTTTGTTGCTAAACCAGCGAAAAGATGTCAAAGAACCGCGGCGATCTAACGGGGAAGCTTACCGATATGCTCGTCGATATTGGCCTTGCGCTTTCGAGGGTAGAAGTGCTGGTGAAATTATACCCAACCACGAGGATGGTTGAACTCACTTCGCGCTTGTATGCCGCTGTTCTTGAGTTTCTCGAGGAGGTGATTCTCCTATTTCGTCGAAGTGCCGTCCGCCAGGTATTCTCGTCACTCATCCGGCCCTTCGACGAAAAGTTCGGGCGGGCGATCGACCGCATCCAGCGTGTCGAAGGTTGGATACAGAAGGACGCATTGGTGTTGCAAGCAATGCAAACCGCCAGTATAGCCCATCACCAGTTTGACTCGCTTCTGCAACGCCAACACGTTGAAGTGGCGCTCGCGGGTAAAGCCCCCAAGCTCCTATCAGCCACCCAGCGGCTCACGGCTCACTGCTGACAACTTTCGTAGGAATCCCAGAAGGACATATACCTGATATCTTCCTCAAGATAAAAGACACCCTTTTTAAGGGATTCGAGCACCAGGCAAGCTACCATGAATCCCTCGCCGCGACGTATGGCGTCACGACAGGCGCCTGGAAACAGTGGTTCAACGAGGAACAACGTTATCTCCCTTCAAACGCTTCATCGGCATCTCGTCTCACCCAGGGGCTCTGTGATGCACCGGATTTCCAGCATGCGCTGCAGTGGAAAGAACTGCAGAAGGTGGAATCACCTCATATCCCGTCAGCATATATTATCTGGACCCCAGATATGACAGCCCATTCCGCCATTGCCTCACTGATACTCCAGATCATACAACAACGGCCTACTGTTATATCGGAGCGTAATCTTGACATAAACATGTTCATTCGTGCGAATTCATCCATCACGGCGCTATGGAACATGTTTGTGAACTTGATGAAAGTACTCGGCGGTTGCCTGATCTACATCTCGATCGGATCAGTTGGACCTGACGAGTTTGCTGTCGTGGAAAAGTTTGTCAAAGCCGTCCGAAACTGGGATGGGCCCCCGATATGCATCACTATCATAGTGCGTACTGGACATGAGCCAACATGCTTTTCCTTTGGATCCTTTCATTGCCTCGGGGGTTGAAAACGGGGTGCGTTCCAAGGCAACGGCTGACGCTTAACACAGCACCCATTCAACGAGGGCTTCGTATGCGATGACAATGCGACCGATATCGATGGCCTCTACGACGTCCACCCGTCACTTACGACCACCGATGCACTACAGCATGTGCTTATGCTGGAGCTCGATATCCACGAGGTCCCTCAAACTATCCGGACACTGCTCTGGGACGCGGTATGGCGGGAAACGCGATATGCGAGCATCGGTGTGAGTTTTCGCCACCTAATGGATGTTGTACGTCGTGCCGCCGTGGACCTCTCCCTGGAACGGGTCAACGCGCAAGAACTCAGCGAGGAGGGCAGGGAATATTGGCTTCTCGGGGTAGGGAAGTGGATGGACAACAAGGTTGCGTCAAATAACGTACGGGAGCAAATTCAGAGGCACCTCGATATGGTTGATTTGGGGCTCCCGGACGACGTCTTTAAGCACCTTAACCAGCAGCTGAAGCTGCTTGTGTTCCGGGTCGATGTTGAGAGGGTTAGTGCACTTGGCACTCGAGTGTTGACACAGAAGCAGCGAGACGAAGTGTGGGGGATGATGGAAAAGGAAATCCGGCCGGGTCCTGACCAGATGTTCTGCCAGACAGTACGGAAAATCCTGGAGGAGGTTCTGGATAGCTACTCTGAGATCCCGAGCAGGAATGCCAAGCAGGCGTCGATGGCGATCTTGAAGCTCTTGGATGAGCGCTTCGGTTGGGATGGCAACTGGAAGGAGGGAATATCTGACAATCCTCAGCTCATTGTGGAGAGCATACACAAGGGCATCCGGATGGGTTTCAAGCTTGTCATTGAGGCATTACTGGAGCCAGAGGAGGGGATTTGCGGGAGCTAGTACTGTGCTTACCCCAACACGGGCTCGCAGTTTGGTGTACAATTGGCATTATATAGGCGCGTCAGGGGGTGGGAAGAGCCAGAAAACGCGGCTTGTGGCTTTTGAACTCGGAGCGATATTAAATCAACCAGTTACCGGAGATTCGGTTGACTCAAGGGGCTAATATTGCATTATTCTTTTCTTGTCACTGCCTAATAAGCTTGTATGCACGTATCTAGTTAGGATATGAATGCAGGCAAACAAACATGGAACTCTTTTCAACACCATGCAAAGTACTCATTATCTTCCCAGACAACGGTCCCGCCATCCTTCCCGTCCCTCCACCGTAGGCTCGGGATCGACCCATCCTGTCTCTCATCAAAGACTACTTGGAGCTTGTCCCTAGCCTCCTGCCACAGCTCCGTAGCGGCCACACAAACATCGCTTCCCGGGCTCCAGACCAGCACCTTGGGCAAATCCCAGTCGCGCGCCTCGGCAAGCGCCGCACGCAACAGCGCCTTGACATGGCTCACAGCCGTCTTCCCATCCGTTGCCGTGACAACTATCCGCAGCACCTTGAGCTTCTTCTCGCGCAGATCATGGTCCCAATACAGCCAGCTCGCCCCATCTGCCGTCCTCGCCCCCCTATTCACCACCTCTCGCCCATCACGCATCACGCCCGCAACATACCCATCCCTCGCAAAGTGCCACGCCATCTGCCTAGACTCCGGCACGAACGCAACATGCGTCTCTCCTTCACCAACAACCAGCCCCTCCAACCTCTCCCTCTGCCTCGCCTCATCCCTAGCACACAGCTCCTCCACCTCCCCCTCCGTCACCATCACCACTTCCGGCTCCCCTCCCCCTCTCCCCGCCGCCGCCAACACATCCCCAAACCCCTCCTCCAGCTTCAGCGCCACCTGCGCGCTGCGATAGTCCTTCCATCCCAGCTTCGTGTAAAACACCCGCCCGATATCGCTATACAACACCCCGCACTCCGCGCCGCCTTCCCCATCAACCTCCCTCTGCACACACCGCAAAAGATACCCCGCCAGTCCCCGTCCGCGATGTTCCGGCGCCGTGAACACGCTCGCAATCGCATAGGCACGTACCTCCCGCACGGCGCCGTCCCCAGCGGCGGCGGAGGATTTGACCAGTGCGCGCTTGGAGGTGACCTCGCAGGCGGAGAGGATTGTGGAGGGCGAGGACGCCGCGTGCAGGATGTAGTAGCGCGTGCCGCGGTTGGCGGAGAGGGCCGTGGTGGAGAGGGTGAGTTCGCGGGTGAGGTACTGCGCGATGGTTAGGGGGGGTGCCCAGGAGGCGCCGTTGAGCTCCCAGGTGAGGATGCGTTGGGCGGGGGTCGCTTCGGCGAAGACGACGCCTGGGGGGTTGGTGAGGGGGGTTGACATTGTGGGGTTGGTTGGTTGGTTGTGGAGTGAGATGGTTTAGAGATCGGAGGTCGGGGGAGGAGGATGTTTGGCCGTTTGACGGAGAGGGAGGTGGCTACCGGGGGTGGAAATGCGGGGAGGGGCCGATTCGGGGGTTGGGGCGGTCTTGTCCGGGGTGGTTCCCGTTGTGATTGAACCGTGCCGAGGTGAAATCGGTGGTGGGTGATTGGGAAGGCTACGAAAAATATGGAGAGGGTGTCTTTTTTTTTAAACGGCCTATGGATAGGATGGAATTCAATTGGTCTTTATTTACGGCGGAAACGGCGGTCATTCACAGGGCGGTGCGGTATTGTCGTGGAAAAAGACGCATCCAGGCGCCTCGGGTTTTGGTTTCCTCAGTGAGCTAGCTCTCTATCAGATCAACTAACGAGGCAGGCTGTCCTGACTTGACCTGCAGGTCGGTTTCTTTTGGCCGGCCAGCCGCACATGTTGGATGTGGTTGGCCCCTGAGACAGTTGACTTGGCCAGGTTAACGGAGGTAGCACTAGGGGAGGGCTTCCCCTGACTGCGGCGACTCTATCTCTGCCCAACTCCATCGCCGCTTCATCACGCCCACCAACTCAACCTCGGGAAACCCTTCGAGGGCACAAGACACGTAAGCGGAAATGATAGAATTTTTCGATCGGTCGTTTGAATGACTAGAACCAATCCGCCACCCAAAAAGGTTGGTTTTTAGGCGGATAGTCAAGAAATCTTTTTCAACACCAAACCTTGCTAGACCGCGATAGTAGGTGCATCGCCACCTCAACAATTGCAAGTAGCTTCACTCTCCGGCAAACTAAACCAAGAGAATGGCGTAAATCGGCGAGTCACATCACCGGAAGACTGCCACTTGGGCAATATGTCGCGAGGTGAGTGCAAACTTACCTGCCTTCGTACCTTGCAGGCCGATAATCAACGGCTCCGTTCGTGTATGCCACATGCCGCGGCCTCAATTATACTTCGTCATCGAATACGACACTGTAGGAATGCCGAAGGACACTCCGGAGTCAACCCGTGCCAACAGTTGTACCTATGCCGTCGAGCGGAGAACACGAGCTTGCAGGTGGGCGTGGGCGGACGCTATCGTGGATATGTGGTGGTTTATGGCGATTGAAACCGATTCCCTGGTCGCCAGAACGAGGGCGAAGATATCTTTCCAGCCTGAGTTTCTTCCAGCTTCAGGAGCGTCTATTCTCACGACCTGTCCGGCATCCAGCGGCGGGCCGGAGACGACGGGGCCGTAATCCCTGAATGGACCACATGTCGCAACCATCACTGCTGGAGACCATCAACGACACCTGGCTGCGACCGCGAACTTACTCCCTTCGGTGGGCCGTTTATATCGTGACTGGATAGGAACTAAGTTTTCGACTCCGACGGGCAGGCCAAGTCCCCTTCCACAGCTCGGCGCGTACAAGGTCGGGTAAGGTGCCCTCTGACAAGCAACAATACTCGGTTGAGCCGCTGCCAACACCCGATCGGCACCGATAGGAATATTTCTTCATACCTATCTAACCCCGATCATACAGGTGGACATCTTGGGGGCAGCGCCCTGATGCTTGCGACCTTCTTGCAAGCCACAAAGTGAGACACGTCTTTCCCACTTCATCATAGGCCTCGATGACGTTCAGGGGGGAGGTCAAAACAAACATCTAACGGTCTCCCGTGGTGTGCGAGGGGCTAGCCGTGAGCGAAACAAACCGGGTGTGCGGGTAGCACTCATTCTGTCCCACCCCAGTGCCTCCATCCGTAAGGTACCTAGGTAGGTACAGGGTCCTGATGACATCTGTCACCTTCTGAGCCGCAAAGATGAATTGAGTTTCGCGTTATCGAGGTCCTCGGCTTATGACGGGCAACAACCGAGCTCCGAGGAAAACGAGCACATGTGTCGGCATGATCAAGAGTATGGGGTTAGGGTGGTGACACATCGGCAAAGGGGCGGGTCGGTAGGTAGGTGGTTGTTGTCAATATCTTCATCCCACGAATCGAGGACTGTATCGTCGCCTCTGGTTGGGCTTCGAAAGCTCACGCACAGCCAGTGTGCCATAGTTTATTGGTACCTGCCTTAGGTGTGCGATGCGGTCCGAAGGTCCTCCCAAACTTGCCTTCAACTACCAAACGTTGCAGCCGGCCAGAGCCCTGTAACTCTTTAAGATTAACATAGTAGCCACAAGAAAGAACAAGATTCCACATCCCCAGGTTGAGGATGTTTTGCATTCACTTCATGCGTTGGCGTTGAATACGCTAGACGGTAGTTTCCTGAGTTCCCCTACCTACCTTACCTACTTTGAACGACGACGAGCTCTTGCACTCGATCTTTGCTCCCGAAACTTGCCAGTGCAGAACAGCGAATATCCGGACAGGTTACGAAGCCCCGCCCCGAGAGGCATAGCCAGTGATGACGGGCACATGCAAAGAGACCCGGCCCCCTCTTCAGCAAGACCCGCAGCACTGCGAAATCAGCAGATGGGGTTTTTGAGGAACAAGGGGGGTGACATCACTCGGCGTGTGAGGTACTGTATTAGAGTTTCTGCCCCGCGACTTTCTATGAGCCCCGTCCGGGCTTCCTTGCTGCTCTGGCTGGCCGTCGGAGGATAACGATGGGAACTTGAAGCATAAACGACAGGAAGCGTGCCTGACGCGGGAAGTCGTTGCTGAAATTCGTAGGCCTTGGGATTGGTGTCGTAGCAGCGGAATTGCAGCGGTGTGTTCAACAGCGGCGGGAGACACCCGATCGAGTGCTCCTCGGCTTGCAGATGGGTGTCTACTGGCGCTTCACATGATATCCGGCCAGGTCCCTGGCAGCTAGGACTCGCCACGCCTTCCTTCTTGCATGCGCCGCAGATGTTCTTGGTGGGCCCCAGCCTGTGGGAGGGGGTGCCAGTGATCGGCAGCAGGACCAGAGAATATGGGGCGATGCCTGGGGAATTCGAAGTCGGCCGTAATAGCGGAGAAAAAACTCCCTCTTTCTCAAAGATGCGCCTGAACTGCAACAACTCGCCTTCTTGTTCAGATAGCTCCTCCAGATATCAGGGACCTTTCGCCGTTGGATTTCGAAACCCAAGAACTGAAAAGTCAATTGCTGCTGCAGCATGCTGCATCTATTGTGGGCCAGTTTCCCACAACTGACCTTGGAACACACCGTTCGACACGGCGGGAACAAGTTGAGTTTGGCCGAATGAGCATTAGGCCCTACTGGTCGTTTGGCGCGCCAGCCCTTGCCGATGAAGATGGTTTCCACATCAAAACACGGTAGTATTACTCCTGGAGTTCTCAGGAGGAGCCTTGGGACTCCGAGGCCACACCGAGTCCATCAAAGTCGGGCAGGTAGTGCAGGTAGCCAGACCTGTTGCCGGTGGTCATCTCGAGGAAAGAGAAGGCGCACCCGGCCCACCTACTTGACAGCGCGGCCCAGCAACAGCAAGTACGGCCGAGATGGCCCAGGCTGCAAGGAAGAAGCTGCTGCGGCCCGGGGGTAGAGGACATGTCGCAATGGCCAGGGGGTCTCCACCGCATACCGCTTTCAGGACATGGCCGTCCCGCCGTGCACCTCAGTTGCCCTCGAATCTGCCAAGTCAACCTAGCATCCACTGGGACCTGATGGGATCCGTACTCCCAAGAGACCTGAACTATGCATTCGTAGATGGCGTCTGCCTAGCCTGTACCTGCTGTAGGGAGCGCTCTCGGATAGCCTCTCGGGCGGGGAGCCACACCACAACTGCCCTGCGCTGGCCGTTGGGTATAAGCTCGGGTACTGCTGGTGTTCTATGGACCCTGATGGTAGGTGAGGTGGGCCGACCTGGCTAGATGTCTTTGCTCATTATCAAGGTTTGAGCTATACCTTGGTACGCGCGCCTCCCGCCTTAGGAGGAGACCGCCCTCGCCCATTCAGACGCTTGAGACTCCCCAACAGCAGCCTAGAGCTCACCACGCTCGGCTCATCGAGGTACTGCGCCGAACAATCTTAACAAGCCATGGCTTGGTCGGATGAGGCGGGGATTTGGGCTTGCTGGAGCAGATCTGTGAGGGAAAAAATGGGGAGAAGACCTGGAGGGCGGGCAGATAAAACCGTCTACGCCGCGCTTCTTTTGACTTTCTCTTTTCCTTTCACCCAAGCTCCCAAATCCTGCCCGTTGCCGGTCGGTCGAAACTTATATATTTGCTCCCTCACGAACCGTTGCAACTTTTTCCAGGGCAGCACCTGAACTGTCGACCAAATCCAAGCCCAGTATTTTTGCAGGTCTCGGAGCGCACCTCCTGAGGGTGAGCACCTTCCCTCCCACAGCTTGCCGACTAGTGACGGCACTTCCACCCTCCTGTCCGCCGCCTCTGACCTCTGCCATTCAGCATTAGCATTTATCCCAGACGTCACTTGAGTTTACCTTAGCAATGGCGCAAAACTCTGGCCCTTCCTGGGAAGGTCATCATCTCACACATGGCACTGCCTGGCAGCATGGCCATCAGCATGGCCATCGCGACGAAGCAGCAGCGCAAGCACTTCCGCCCCAAAGCGCACCCCAGCCTGGGCGGCGTCCGAATTCATCGCAGTCCCAACCATCGGCTGTGCTGCCACTCGAACCGACATGGCACGGCTTCTGCAATACCACGGTCGATGCGTTGATACTCTTCGAGGCCTGTATCGATTGCAAGTTGCCCCACGTTTCGCGCCGGCCTCATGACAAGGAGCGCGAGGGTCTGATCAAGAGCGGCTCCATCTTCATTTATGAAGAGGAATCATCTGGAATCAAGCGATGGACCGATGGCTTCAACTGGAGCCCAAGCCGAATCTTGAACAATTATCTCATCTACCGCGAGATGGTCAAGCCCTTCACTCCGGGTGAGAAGAAGAAGGCCCTGAAGAAGAAGAAGGATGGGCCACGCACAGCCACGACTTCGCCGAGCCCTCCGGCGAGTGGCCTCCCTGCCGGTATCGACCCAGAGAGAATCCGAAACCTGGTCGGCTCTCTTACCGACTCGTACCCTTTCAAGGATCAAGGTCTGATCAAGAAGACTATCAGCGTCTCACGGAGAGGGATTCAACACCATATGGTCTCATATTACAACATCGACGACGTGTTGAGTGGCCGCCTTCGGACTCCGACCAATGATCCCGACCTCCACTCTATCATCCCGCGGCAAGAGCTCATTTCAAATCAGAGTTTCCGGGTTCCGATTGACCAGGAAGGCCTATTCGTCGTCAACGGCCGACATGACCAACTGTATACAATCGGAGGATGGGAGGAAGCCCAGAACCAACACCACCAGGCGATAGCTCGCCAGATGAACATGATTGACCCACACCAACAAGCACGTCAGCCGCATATCAATGGAACGGGGGAGATCTCGCTGCAATACCCAGAAGCCAGCTTTGGATTGCATCAAACTCATATGCCTTATCCCGGCGCTAACCAGCACCACGGGCTTCCGAGTGGCTTGCCGGCCACTCTGTCGAACAGCCTGCCGAGCCAAAACTGCCATCCTGGGCTGCGAGAAAATGATGATGAGCTCCAGAGGCGGTACTCCACGCAATACGAGCCACAAGTCACGGTCGGAGGAGGATATCCGATGAGCATGATGCCGATGATGAGCGCCCACCACACAAACCAGGATTTGATCCTCGACCCCCACCTCAACCCTGACGAGACGAACTGGAATGGGCAGACATACCATAATACCACGAGCAACAGCGGCGGTTCAGGCTCTTTTCCTACCGCATGGAACAATGAAGATTTGAACTCACCATTCCCCTCGAGCTAGGAGGTCCTTCCCTCATGGGAAAGTGGAGAGTTGAATCACCTCCTGTGATGCCGTTTACGCCAGCATGTGTTTTCAATAGGTGGCTTGAGAGGATATTAGCTTTGGGGAATTTCTTGGAGTGAGTTGGGTGTTGGGAGTTGGGAGTAGCTTGACACACAGTTGCTGATGGGTTCTTCGAAAAATGCACCTCTCTTGCTTGCTGCATCAAGGTTACTAACCAGGACGGCGTTGAGAATGTATCTTTTTCAGCCATTGATATTTGGTGAAGGAATTCTTGTTTGTTACAGCCAACAGCTGATGCCAAAATGAACCGCAGGGCAGTTCAGAGCGATGCTGCCATGCTCAGTTGGCCAACTCCTGCTAGACGGTTATGTACCTATTAGATAGGTAGTTCGTACGATCCGTATTTCTAGCGTTATTACCTAGGAAGGACGCAGTTTAGCAAAATAAGCGGTCAAAACAAAAAGTGGTACGTGCTCAGGTGCTGTGTCAGACGGAAAGCAACTGGCGACTGGGTAGTTATCCCGGCTAGCGCCGATCGCCAGCGGATCTTACTGGCCTCGAAATTTCGCGTCCAGTGTGGCGGGTGTCCTTTGAGCTTGCTGTGCGAGCGAGCTTTACCTCGGCGCAACACTTGATCAACTTTCGAGCCCTATCAAATATCTGTCTTTTGAATCATCGGGCTTTGTTTGGGCAGCTCCACGGATGTCACTTCAGAAACCTGAATTTTGACCGGGATCACGCGACTGAATCAACGGCTGAGCCGGGTTTGGTGGTTGAGTTGAGACGGGTGAGGGAAGTGACGCATGTGAGCACGGGATAGGTAGATACACCAAGGGCTTTGTACCTGTGCCGTTTATTGTATCTTTTACACTGGCTAACTTGGGTACAGGAAATAACTGCAGCGCCTCTGGTTAATGGGAAGGTCGGCGAAGCGGAAGCATTGTTGATTGCGTCGACGTCGACGTCGACGGCTGGAGGGATCAGGAAGGTGAGCTGACGTGGGCGGGGAAAGCATTGGTACTTTGATGCTGCCCATGCCTATGATGCTACGATTTCAGGTTGCGCCTACGTTGGGGACTTCGGTGATGCAGCCATCCATTGCTTTGTCGCGGCGCGCCGCGTACGGGGCCTTCCTCCGCTCCGGCCTTGGTTCTGGCGTAGCGCCTTGGGCATCGCCATGCTCAATAGCGAAAGGGAATGGGACGCGGTCACAGCAAACGAGGGAATGGTGCACTGGACGCTTCCCATTTAAAGCTCAAAATGTTCTTGCAAGGAGGCAGCTGGTGGATATCCCGCAACGAAGCTCGTCGCCATTTCTGTCGCGCGGAGGCACAAGGTGGTTTGGAGCCTCTAGGCGGTTGTCAGGCCAGGAAAAGGGGTTTGCCTCCCCCTTTCTTTGGTTCATTTCCCCAGAATGCTTGGATAATGCGTATCTTCGGATTTCCTGTGCTAATACTGAGATCTTAGACCTCATGAGACGCCCCGGAACGGCAAAGGCGGCGAATCACGCCTGCGCAAGATCATCCCCTCTCTGACAAAACACGAGAATATTTACACCATACCTAACATGCTTACGGCATCACGGCTCGTCGCAGCTCCCTTCATTGGGTATTGTATCCTCCATGGCCACCACACATGGGCGCTGGGTCTATTTGCCTACGCCGGAATCACTGATCTTCTAGATGGCTGGATCGCTCGCCGGTGGAACCAAGGGACTGTTGTTGGCACTATTATTGATCCCATGGCGGACAAGATACTCATGACCATTCTGACGGTTACGCTAGCGATACAGGGAGCTCTTCCAGGCGAGTTTAGCCCTTGCTTTCTGTCGCGCAAAAATGGCATGCTAACATTTTCTCTAGTCTGGCTCGCCGTCATCATCCTCGGGCGCGATGTCGGTCTGGCTATCTCGGCCATCTATTACCGATGGATCTCTCTGCCCCCGCCAAAGACCTTCACGCGGTACTGGGACTTTTCCCTACCCTCGGCTGAGGTTCGGCCCACCACCATTAGCAAATACAACACAGCTCTGCAGCTCGCGCTCATGGGCATGACGACCGTGGCGCCTGTTATCCCCGCGGTTGACCTGGCACTGCCGCTGGGTGTTATGCAGTACGTTTCCCCCGTCAAGTATATCTTGATGTCTCAAAATTAGTCCTCAATTCATCGCCCATCTAACTATCTGAAACAGGTACGTCGTTGCTACCACTACAATTTGGAGTGGCGCAAGCTATGTGTACAGCAAAGACGCCGTCAAAATCCTGCCGCACTCCCAGCATAAACAGGAGGCTGAGGACAAGAAGAAGCCCCAATGAGTCAACACTACCAACTCGTGGTATCGGATGCCGAAATTCCTCGGAAACGTCGGCGTGATGTCTCCACCCGCCATAAATCAGCTGGCCACGCGAGCCCACCGCCCGTGATAGCTGAGTAACCGATACGGGTTCCGGTCCGGCATGTGCACCAACAGGGCTCTTGTACACAAGTTGTATTGTATTTATACCACCCTTGTACCAAAAGTGGCCTCTACAGTAGGGGTGTTGCATTCCAGCGCAGCGTGCCGCGGAAATAAAATATATATCTTTAAGCCTTGGTAAAGCAATGATCAACCGCACCAAGCGCCAAACAAGCCATTCCTCTCGCCCCTGTACCGTAAGTTCCGACTTGTTTATATGCAAAAAGAGCCGTTAATATGTATGTATTGTACACTGCAAGCCAATGCCAGAACCACATGTCGTACACAATCTGTAGAGTCTCCTGTCTCAAAGATCAGCGGCCCTCGTCTGAGCCTCCAACGTCTCAAGATCGCCCTCCACGGCAGCATCCAAGATGTCTAACTCCCGGGGCTCCACGATCCGTTCTGCCCCGCGGCGTCTTAAGCGCGCGAGTAGGCGCAGGCACCCTTGCGGCGTCATGCCCTCCAGGCGGCGCGCCTGCCCTAAAGTCTCAGGTTGGGCAATCCTGAGCGCATCCCTCTCACCATCGGACAAACCGTAGACGGAGTCGTAGTTGAAGTTCAAAGGCATCCGCACCTGCTCATCGCGTTCCATGGAGGCGGCCACGCGCGCATCCATGATGACGTATGGAGCGTAGGTAGCCTCGATGAAGACACGGTTGTGGATGCGCGGCGAGAAGTTATTGACGCCGGGGATCAACTCGGCAAGGCCTTCTATGGTGGCCTGCGGTACGCGCAGTACCTCGTAGCCGGTTATGGAGCTGCCGGCCGGGTTGACATTGAAGCCGGCACGCGACCACTTAGGGCGGGGCAATATGGTGCCCTGGATGAGGGCGGTGAGGTCTGCAATCTCGCTCTGCTGTTTCTTGAAGTGGCCCCACCGAGCATCACTGACTACGCCCGCTCGGCGACCAAGGGCAGTGAGGCGAGCGTCGGCATTGTCAGCGCGGACACTCATCCGGAACTCGCTGCGGGAGGTGAACATGCGATACGGCTCCGAGACACCCTTGGTGATGAGGTCATCAATCATGACACCGATGTAAGCATCGCCACGGCCGAGGATAAGTGGATCGTGTCCGAGTGCGGCACGACCGGCGTTGATGCCGGCTATGATGCCTTGGCCGGCGGCTTCCTCGTAGCCTGTAGTGCCATTGATCTGACCGGCAAGAAAGAGGCCGCGAATAGCCTTAGTCTCGAGCGAGCGCTTGAGGCTACGTGGATCCACGTAGTCGTACTCAACGCCGTAGCCAGGTTGCAGCATGACGGCCTCCTCGAGACCGCGGATCGTGTGCAACAGCTCGATCTGCGCATCTGCCGGTACTGTGCAACTTATACCGTTGGGGTAAATGACGTCGTTGTCGAATCCCTCGGGCTCGAGCCAGACAACGTGCTGGTCGCGATGGCCGAACTTGATCACTTTGGACTCAAGGGACGGGCAGTAACGGGGGCCCTTGACAGTCTCGCGGATATGGATGGTCTTGTCTAGGTTGGCACGCACAACATCGTGCGTTGCCTTATTAGTGTGGGTGAGATGGCATAGGAGCTGGTCCTCTACAGCAACTGTCTCGTTCAGGAAGCTGAAGGGGTTCGGCGGTTGGTCGCCGTACTGAGGGTCGAGAATGTCGAATTTGATGCTTTTCTTGTCCAATCGCGGCGGCGTGCCGGTCTTGAGCCTCCCAAGTTTGAATCCAGCATCGTTGAGTGACTTGCTGAGCCCAAATGTGGCCTTCTCGCCGATGCGACCGGCGGGATAACTCTCGAGTCCTATGTGGATTTCACCACCGAGGAAGGTACCTGTTGTGATGATGACCTGGTTTGTGGGTAGTACCTCACCGGACTCGAGGCGCACACCGGTGATTTTCGTCTTGGCTCCGCTCGTCGGGTCGTCTTCTGCGACGGTTATTATGTCGGCGACGCTGCCAAGGACGACTGACAAGTTGGGGTACGACTCGAGCTCGGCGCGCATATGTTTCTGGTAGAGGGCGCGGTCAATTTGAGCACGAGGACCCCAAACCGCGGGGCCCTTTGAGCTATTCAGGACCTTGAACTGCACGCCGGCCTTGTCGATGATCCGCCCGGCCACTCCATCGAGGGCATCGATCTCGCGCAAAATGGTACCCTTGCCGATGCCGCCGAAGCTCGGGTTGCACGAGCAAACGCCTAGATTGTCGATGCTAGGAGTGATCAAGGCCGTCCTCGCGCCGGCACGGGCAGCGGCAGCGCACGCTTCGGATCCGGCATGGCCTCCTCCGACCACAACGACGTCGAACGGTCTAATGAGTACATCTGTGTCAGTCGCGGCGGCGTTGGTGGCTTGGAATGCGCAATCGCTCACCTTGAATCGGAGCCCACCGTTGCAAACGTCCTCTTCAGCCCGTTTGACTTCCATGAGCGGACTGGCCGTCGAAGTGGCCGCCCAAGCCCTCTGAGAAAGGAAAGTTTCGCCATTGGAGATGCGGCGGACTTCAACGGTTGCGGTGTCAATGCATTCTGTTCAGCGATGTTCTGGCGCAAAAAATATGACAGGGGTTCCTCCGATAAGGCCGATAAGTCAACCGCGACGCGACTCCTGCCAAGACATCGACAACATCTCCTGAATCTTGGCGGATCGAATGCATGGACACACGTAGAGAATCGTGCGAATCGATGATACGTGACAAAGATGTTTTGTTTGGTATCAGGTGGTCATACAATTACAGAGAACCCAACACGGCTCAATCCCCTCATCTACACCCATGCCGCCGTCGTAGACCTATTCAGATCCGCTTTATTGTAACAAATCCTAGCAGCGTGAAGCACTAGGTATTCTCTGCTTATTCCCTGTCAGCGCCAGAGTCAGGGCGACGCAGAACCTCGAGGTGGCCTATACGCGACCAGTTAGTGAGCACGCCGTCGTGTTGTGTCAGGTTTGAGCAGCAAGCATACGTTGCACAATATTCAGCGCCTTTCTGGGCTTGCCCTCGGCGTCTGTGTACGAGCCCATGGTGGCATCACCCTCAACATACACCAGCGCTCTAAGGATTGCAATTGGTTAGCAAGATGGCATTGAAGCTGTCGATCGGACATAGAGTGCGACATACCCCTTGGGCAAGGACTGCAGGTAGTCGCGACGCGGGCCCTCGTTCTCGAAGCTGGTGATATTGAACCAGCTGGTCACGCGGTTGTCGCGGGGCCCCGAGCTGCTGGCGACAGCATATCGGATGATCTCATTACCGGTGCTGGTGGCCTGGAGCTCAGGGGGGGCGGCCAGGTTGCCGACGACGGTGATGCGGGCTACAGGGCGGGCGGCCGTCGAGCTGAAGGTGCGCGCCGCGGTGCGGGCGGCCGAGGTGCGGCAAGCGGTGCGGAGGAATGCCGACATTATGCTGGTCTGTGCTGGCTGGAATCTGGGCGGGTGCTGGAATGGGAATTGCTGTAATACGGCGTCGGTTGGTAGAGATACGGAGAATGTTCGCCGCGTAGCCTTCCTGTCGCGACTTTCGCAAGTAATAATTTCTCTGCGTGTTTCAAACGACTGTGTGGCTGAAGACGTGGCGCAAGACTGTCCAGGGTTACACGGAATGCCCCAAGCCCCAGTCCCACCCTAACCCTGATTCAGCCCTTGTCCCAGCTTCAGGACTCGTCCGGGGGTTAGGGTCTAATACCTCGACGCCAATCACCAAGAACTGCTATCACCAATCGCTCCTTGCCAATCTCAAAACCTTTCAGAAGTCAAATGATACGTTCGTCTCGTTAATTCTTGATCATGAAAACAATCTTGTCATTACTGATATGGCCAGGCGGCTTGGCCATAAACTCACCGAAACGCCGGTCTGGAGACCCAGATCGTCTCTCTCCTGTGAGAACGACCACGGAAGCAGGATTCATGAACAACTCACAAACGGGCTCGCAGAAAAGTCGTGATGCATCATTTTGAGCAATTACAAATCCACCGAAAACTCAGACCGAGAAGAGGGAACTTGGCTCGGTTGTGTTTTCACCTTTGTTGTTGAGACGGCGAGTCGATTCCTGGCGACGCTGCTATACCGTTTCGAGGTCTGAATAGAGTTTCTGAATAGGGGTCTGAATAACAACCGCCCCGGCCAAATCGCGTTCTCGGCAACATCTCTCCCCCAAACTCTTTTGTTCCCATACGGATCTCAATTCAATAGGTGAATAAGACATGGAACGGCCCGCTGGGCGTCCTCCCCTCATAAGGGGATCGATTCGCCTTCGCAGTTGCTTTTGCCCTCGGATTCCTCGTCACAGTTCTCAATCCAACAGCTCTCCCGTCTTGTTTCGCGGAATCACTGTCTATCCCCACGGCGGCTATCCCTAGCTTGAGGCATCTAGTCAATAAAGTCACAAGATTTCCTAGGCCGGCGCTCGCTGGGACCCTCAGCCCAACATGTCCTCCCCGGGGGACGGCAGCCAGTCTTACCTGGTGAACATACCCTATGGATTCACGACAACACCGGACCAGCGACTCGGGCCAGGCCCCCCTTACACCAACCCCGCTCTCCAGGCCAACCTCTTCTTCAGAGTCTTCCTTGGCATCATAGCCGTTATGGTCAGCTGGATTCCCGCAAGGCTCCTTTGGCGCAATGGAGAGTTTGCCGCCACCGTCTTCTGCTTCGCCGTCGTCATCCGCAACATTGGCTACATCATCAATGCGCTGATATGGCGGGATGACAATGTGGTCGACTGGTACGCTGGGTACGGCTGGTGCGACCTGCAGGTCTATATCACTTTCGCCATGGACACTGCTTTCAACACCTGTCTCTTCGAGATCATGCGCTCCCTGTACTCCAAAGTCAGCTTGGACCGTGTCACCAGTCTGACTTCCCATGAGCGGTTGCGCAAACAGGTCATTTCAGCCGCTGTCATCTTCACGGTTCCCGTCATCCAAGTCGCACTCACCTTCTTCCTGATGGTTCGGCGCTACAACGTCTCTACTCTTGTCGGATGCACAGCCCTTTACCATTTCGACTGGCTCTTTTTCGTTTTCTATGTCCTCCCGACTCCTGTGTTCGTGGTCCTGGCTGCTATCCTGGCTGGTGAGTGAAAAGAAATATCGGGTTTCTTCGGGCTGCTCACTAACACATTCCCAGTCCTAGTCTTCATAAGGTTTCGTCGAATCGAGAGGCTCACCCGAGAAGTCGTCCACTCCCATAACAGCGTCATGTCTGCCAGGCAGCACCGCGTGAGGAGGAAGCTCTATTTCATGACACTGGGGATTTTGGTCATCGTGGTGCCCCTCATTTGCGCCCTCTTCGTTCTCAACATCGCCGACGGCTACTCTTACTGGAGCGACCCCTACGACTTCGATCTTATCCACCACGGGCCTGATCCCTTCAACATTTACTTCATCTCCTTCACCACTTCGGACATGGTGCGGTTTGTCGACATGAATATCAACTATATCCCCACACTCACTGCCATGGTAATTTTCTTTGTCTTTGGCACGACAACCGAGGGTCTCAACGACTATCGTCGTCTTCTCCTCTTCCTTGGCTTGGGACCCGTCTTTCCCAAGCTCCACGAAGAATATAACCCAGATTCACGAAGGAGCGGCAAGTCTTGGCTTTCCTCTTTAAGTCGCATTTTCCCCAACAGAGGCACGAGACTACCAAGTCATGGCTCTTCAAGCACCAAGGATAGTCAGTGCCCTACTGTTGGTCACATATCGCACGCTAGCACCGCTAGCCAGTCGTGCAACCGAGAAAGTGGCAGCATACTTTGCAGCGGTGCTAGGGGAAATACTGAAGATCACAACCCATGGCCCGATCTTTCCGAAACAGATGTTGCTGAGACTCTGTCCACGCATCCAAAGATCCCCAACCGAAACCCGTGGCTCTTCCGGACCATGCTTGCAACGGCACCATTCCGAATACCCGCCATCTCCCTTCCTGCTCCAGGAAACAAGGAGTTCTCAGAAAAGCTGCCTGAAAAGAGCCCACGCGTGAGCTCGGCCCCTCCTCAACTCTCGCCATCACGCAGAAAGGTCACAAATAAGATTGCAGAAGAGGGAGACAGTCCCTCAAATGTCGAATCCGGAGGCGCTGCGGTCTGGGGCGGCACACGCGTTGATACACGTGTCTGGGCCAATAGCCGGGAGGATCAAGAGAACGAGAGTTTGGGGGGCGTGAGAGTCGAGACTGAGATGTGTATTGCAAGTACAATAGAGCACGAGGGCATACGCATGCAGGGGGACCCTACTACGGGTAGGTCGTAGTGGATAGACCTGAAGTTGGGCCCTGCCGGCAGAACGGGGCCGGTGGTGGACGTCCATTTCTCCTCTAGGGGAGGGTTATAGCTGGGGATGCTTGACGGGCCGGGTCCTCCCTGCCTTTGTGCCAGGCATGGTTTTCATTGCATCACATCTCTCTTTGGGTCTGCTTCTAGCTAGGCAGTTAGTTGAATGGTGCCATGGGCACGTTGGATGATTTCGTCAACTGCACACCTAGATCTTCTATCTACGTATCTCATTCGTACATAATAGTCATCTTGAAATTCTCGGAGCAATGTTTTGTCCCATCCCTGGCCGTAGACTTGATCTCAATGGTTGTGCCATCCCTCGCTTCAGCTTCCAGGAGGCCTCCACGAAGATCGGCACGGCGCTGAATCAACGGTTCGTTTGTTGCATCGCGAGTCGACGACGGCGATGATCAAAATGAGGTAGCCAACTCGAAGCAATAAGATAGTCATCAGTAGCCAAACAGCAGTCTACAATGACACAGAGCGCGGCATTTAAGCGCCTCCTCGCGCCGGCCCCCTACCTATTAGGCAAACTTCCGCAATGGGGGCCAAGCAGGCGGCCGATATCTATAATGTGGTTTGTTTAGACGGCGATGATCAATCCGGGGCTGCAGGTTTGCACTTGAGGACCATCATCACCATCGAGCGAGGAGGTCTGTGGGTGTGGACGGCGGTGGCACCGACCTCCGAAGCAAACCAGTATCTATGGGGGCGGGTGCTAAAGTGCTGATAAATATATGCGGCTTTGGGTTTGTTTACGACTTACTCATTTGGATGCATTATCCATGAAGAGGATTGCGGCTGAAAGGATTTACAACGGGGGGTTTCTTTGGTGGATACATAGTATTGGGATTTAGGGGCGCGGCTGGACAAGGGGGACGGGATGCATTGAAGCCCAGGGGTTGGGGGGTCAGAAAATAGGCAAGAACTGGCGGGAGGGGTAGATTGTGTGCCGGTTTCGTTTCTTGATCTAGCTGAGTGAGATGAATGTTTGCAGTATAGAGAGGAATACTTGCTCTGATGAGGAAAGAGGTTCGTGTTTTTGAAACTAAGGAATGAGTTACGTGAGGGAGGGATATCTGGTGTTGCTGGGGAGAAGTTGAGGGTGGAGGACTAGGGTTTGATGCTGTCCACGGCCTAGAACGCCGTGGCACCTCTCAAAAAAGGCAGGGGACACGGAAAGGGCTGTGACCCCCCTGCCGGTCCTTTTGCAAGGACGCCGGTGGCCGCGAATTGCGCCGCAATGCCGTGTCACCCGGGACCGATCGGTGAACTGGGACTGCTGGCCGCCGAGTATTAAAAAAACATGTGATGTAAGCTTTCTTGGTTTCGTTTCTTAACCCTGGGTATTTGATTCGGCAGACCAGCCGTGTACTCGTTACGATCAGGACGATTGTCAAATTGGCGGTTTGTCTGGCTGCTGTGGACAGCGATTGGGCGGAATGCGACGGGTACCAGCGATCCAATCAGCGCAGGCTTCCTCAGACAATACCCCTGTCGCCCTCGTTCCTCAGCCCTACAAGTTGGTAGGGCTGAAGTCAAAGGCTTCCGTCCCACACACTTCCCCAAGATCCTTTTGTGGGAGGAGCGGTCCTATGGGAGCCGTGGATTTGCTACTTTGCGTGCCCGCACCCGCTGCTCCACATCGTTACTGCAAGGAGGTGGGAAGGGGCCCTCCCGCTGCAACACTCCCCGGGCCTCGCACTCTCAAATCTCCTGTCCCGCGTTTCCCCTCCAGTCCCGTCCATGTCGCCGGCGCCCAGTCATCCATGGCGTCACTGCCCCGCGTGTCCAAGACAAGTGTCTTTGCCGTCGCTAGCGAATCGGGTGTCCAGGCCACAGGACGAAGGGGAGATGAGGCTGCGCCTGCGAGGGTTAACGAGATTCTTAACAGTGCAAGATATCTTCTAGAATCCCACACCGTTCTTCTGCCCCATGCGCGCCCCGTGCTTCACTGTGGACTGTGTCATCAACGGCTTCCAATACTCACCGTCTCCCTCCTATACAAGCACCCCTTGACGCGGAGCTGCAAGGCTTGGATAGTTCCCATCGATGTGTATTTCGCCTCCAACTTCACCTCGTCCAATCTGAAGTCCTATGTCCTATATCTACATGGAAGCTGGACTGAGTAACCGGCGGGCCTTACTACGATAGCCCCGGGATAGTCTTGCCGTCTTTGACCATAAATTTCAACGGCCTTGCAGAAGAGTGTGAGCCCCCCTGCCCAGCCACTGCCCGGTACCTACCTACAGAATACCTACGCTATCCATCCGAGTCCTGGCAAGCCACCCGCAAAAGCCGTCTGGCCGATAGGTGTGCGCCGATCTGCCTACCTAAACCAAGGCCTCCTCTTCTGCCTTGGTTGCTAGCCCGCAAGTCCCATATAGCCCTGTATTTTACTCACATCATTCCCGTGAGCCTTCTGGCAGACCCTGTCTTCCCCCACTATTACAAACCTGGAACCTGCCCACCGATCACCCCCTCTCTGCTGGGTAAAGCGAGCTGGGCTTATCTTTACACGCTTTACCTGACCGTCTACCCACCGTCTACCGTCACCGCCCAACTCTCTGCATACAATGGTAGGCGTTCCAGGAAAGTATCGCGGTTGCGAGACGTGCAGAAGCCGTAGGGTAAAATGTGGTAAGTGGTTCCCAAAAGCCAGCTTGGACTCTTGTACAAACAGGGAACTGAATCGTCTTTCTCCCTCTCTCTCCAGGAAACGAACGCCCCGTTTGCAAAAGATGCGCCGATAGCAACCGCGACTGCACCTACGAACGCGAGACCGTCTTCATCGTTGCTTCGATCGAAGATGGGGGCCGATGTGAGTCAACAACGCCCTCGCCTCAACCTTGGACCCCTCAGTGGCGGTGGATGAACTGACATAGCGCTCCCAGGCTCCTCTCACCCTCCCAGAAAGACGGCGAAGAAAACCAAGGCCGCATCAAAATCACCAACAGAGGAGAGGCTTGAGCTCATCGCTGAAGAACCGCTTGCGTCAGCGTGGAACGATCTCATCTCAGTTTCAAACTTCGGAAAGCAGTATACCTTACAGATCGCTGCCATTCACACACATCTGCAGTCCGTAGTCCGGAGCCCTCGCGACGACGAAAGTGATGACGGCGGGAACAAGACCGCTCCTCTCTCCTTTACCCCATACGAGATTCCCGATGTGCAACCATCTCCGAACGATGATGACTTCCTGATACGATCGAGGTCCATGGTCCACTTGCCACCTTCAGACAGCAAGAGGACAGAAGAAACGTCGCCGAGGGCACAAGTCGACGGCATTTTTCTCTTTCTTTATGAGGTAATACCCTCCTTGGACTGAAGCTGATGAATTTTGCCGTAGCTGACTTCCTGTTAGCACAATAACTCCATCTCTTCTGGCACCATACCCCCATGGAGAGACATCAACGCCATCAGGCAACAGGGACCAGAGAGCTTCAGGTTGTTTCCGAACCATCACTACTTCGTTCGGGTATATCGACACAATGCTGTAAGTTTCCGACTGAACTTTTTGCCAGAGCGATGTCGCTGACCGCAAGAATCCATTCAGATCGGTGCTGCCCTCCTCAACCGCAAGCAGAGCTTTCTCTCCGAACAACCGTGGATTACCGCGCCGTGGGAAATCCACCAGAAATACACATTCGATCGCCTTCTCGATGTTGTCGTCCTCCTGCCTGGCATCCTGCAGCGCGCTGATCGCATTGTCACACAAGAGCAAACCCTTGCGCGGCGGCTGATGGCGCAAGACTTGCTGAACAACTGCATCAATCTCGAATTGCAATTCGATCAGTGGCTTGCCGCTACATCCTCTTCCCATGGAGGCAACGGCGACCCCTCCCGCCCTTCCGACCTCTTCTGGATCGAGACCACCGACTCTCAAATGATCCCGTTTGCCGACACATTTGCATTTCGCGACGGTCTGACCGCCGTGAGCCTCATCCACTACTGGACCGCTCAGCTACTATTTTGCCCTTGTGTTGAGAGCCTCTACTGGACCTTCTTTCAGCCCGTCGTCGACGGACCTTTCCCGCAGTCCGTGCCTGCGCTGCCACCCACGCTTGAGGACATCAACATGATGCGATACGGGCGCAAGGCCATCCGCGAGCTGGCGAGCAACATCTGCAGGAGCCTAGACTTTGCCCTCGCTCGCATCGTGCAGCCTGATCTGCTGGTCGTGCCGCTTTTCGTCGTGTGGCAGTTCTATCAGCACCTTGGCCTTGACCATGGCGGTGGTGAGGATGAGGTGTTTGGTGATGGAAGGCTGGAGCTCATGTGGTGCGATGCGTTTCGCCAGCGGCTGGTAGCGAAAGGGAGGGATATGCAGGACGTCGTACAGGGGAAGCAATGGAGGGATGTTGCCTCGTTTTAGATGGGTGGATTTCGGATTTTTTTTGGACAGCTTCAGCGGGCTGAAGCATCTTTTGTTGGATGCTAGGATAAGTCATCGTGCTGCGGATTTCATAGACGGGATAGACGATCTGCGACTTGACAGCAAGCAATGCAAGTGCTCCGGACGACAGCGGGGTCAGGTAGTTTGGCGTCCAAAAGCCTCGTTTCCCAGTCTATCCTTTTGACTTGATAGCCATCCAAACTTTGTTCGAGTAACGCTAGGGAGATGACAGGCCTTGACTGATGTTTCTTTCCCCTAATCAGTGTTGTGACAGGACGAAATATTACGCCTCAGTCGATCACGTTAGGCATTTAGACTCTGTGTCTGGCAAGAACCTTTCGGCTTCATTTCAAGCCATGTAGTTCTTGCCGTGGGGTCAACGACCTGCCTGATTGCGCGACAGTCTGCCCACCTTATTTACCCCCGTCACGACCGCCGTGCCCAGCTTCGACTTTTGTTTTTGGGAAAAAAAAAATAACCCATATCACGAAGTCTGCTTCCCACCTTTTCGTCGTCATCTCCACTTATCTCCTGCCAATAGCGAGACATGACATCTCACTTCCGCGACCCCTGGTCCGGGTCCCACGACCGCAGACCATACCTATTCGACGAAGATCGATTCGACGGTAATGAATCTCTCACATTGACACCGGACTCAGGGGCTGAGGACCCACTGGCTGAGCAAGGAGTTGCGCTGTCATCAACCCCATCAGCCATCGCGAAGGCGGCTGCCCGGGCGATGATGCCGTTCCGGACATCTACGCCGAAGACAGACCCCGGCACAGAGTACCGTCGCTGGGGTGGCGAAAAGACTGTGCTTTTGCAATTGAAATCGAAGCTCAGAAGAATCTTTAATATTGGTCACCGTTCGTGTGGTTCCCCGGGAGACGACCGTTCCCAGGGCAAGGTTCAACGTTTCAACAGGCCTAGCGCCAGCGAACCTCAGGTATGTTTACGGCAGATTGTTCCTTTGTTGTTGCAATTTACTTCCCGTTGGATTCCATGCTTAACCTGGCATCTTTCAGCAGCGAGAGAGTAGCTAATATGAAGGAAGCTTGATCACATGCTAGACAGCGGGCGGTACGATGGCGGCAGCTCTCTTAATACCTCACGGTTGCCTTCAGCTGTGGATCATGTAATCAATATGGCTTTGGGGAGTAAGTTTGTGTTTGTCAATGTTTTCCCCCCGTGTGTGGTGTTGTGTTGATGTTCTGCCTGTGCCCCTTTCTTTGTCCACCCGGGAGATCCCTGTTGGGGGCGATACAGAAGCTAACAATGTGACGTCAAATTGTCGTCGTTCCGAATATAGGTGCCTACTCAATGTCAGACTCGGGATTTTCCCACGCGAGCAGCGCGATGGAGGCGGCGTTTAGCCCTAAGAAGTTGCTAGAGCTGTCAGATGATGTGCGCGAGTCGATAATCGATCAAGGCCGACTCGCAAGCAGCCCACAGTTGATGCAACAACTGGTACTTTTCATTGAGACGGCTCTCTCGGAGGAAAACCGCGGTGTACCGTCGATTGACTTCGATACCATCAAGACGGCCCATTTAGACCGCCTTTTGGTCGAGATTATCGACCATGCCAACAATGTCGGTCTCCAGTCGGCCAAGACGTTTAGTTATGTTACGACAGCGAAGGCTCTGCAACGTGCCTGGCGGAAGAGATTCAAGAGCGAATACTTCAAGATCGATGAGATTCGCATCCTCGAATTGGCCAGCTGTGGGAGGCTGAGGGAGATTTCTTTTATCACACCAACGCAACTGACGCCAACGCCGAACGCGTGGAAGGCGAGCGATATCGATGCTTTCTCCGACATCGACGGTAATTCTCAGTTTCAAGTTGGCCAGTATGTATCATACCCTTTACCATCATCAAGCATGGGCTATTCGGTTGACAGTTGAAATTCTAGGTGGTGGCTAAACATTGCTTGCGCGCACCGGGACGGGATTGTTGGGAGTGAGCTGGAGAAGCCCACCAGGGGGAAGTACGACAATTCGGCACTACCATTGCTCACCGGTAAAGAAGACATTGTCAAGAACGGCGAAGTGGCCAATTATACCCGCGAGGGAACGCTGGCGGACATGCACCCAGCTCTTCTTTCACAGACAGGAAAGCAAATACGAATCCTTCGAGGGTTTCAACTCAAGAGTAGCTACGCACCGTCGGCCGGTGTGCGGTATGATGGCTTGTGGAAGCTGGCAAGCTACCGACAGCACTTGGATCTCTCTAATAACATATACCATCTCCAAATCACACTGGAGCGTGTTAACGGGCAAGCACCCATGAAGGAAATCCTGAAAATTCCAAAACCCTCACAGCTGGACGACTGGAGGCTATACGAGAAACTGGAACAAGACAAGATCAGACAGAGCACGGGCGAGCGAGGAGCATACGACTGGAGGCTACAGCACGAAGAGGAAAGACGCGACCGGGAAGAATCGAGGCGCATCCGCGAGTTCAGGTCAAGTATCGGCGCTGGTCCGATCAGGCCTATGTCGGGTACTACGAGTACTGCGAGTACTTTTCATCCACCGATTACGGTACCAGCGCCACCAGCGCAGAGGGGTATCATAAAGCTGAGACTGCCTCCAGCTATCCAGGCGAAGGTCGACAAGGCCGAGAGAGATGCAACGGTGAAGAGTGAGGCCACAGTAAAGAAGGCTGTCATAGACACTAGCCGAAACCAGGAGTATCATTCAAAGATTAGGGATGGGGATTCTCACAATTCCGACGAGGCTGCATCCTGATTGCCGGAGCTGTGTTGGTGAAAGGGGGATATGTTGGTGTTTTGTACGCTGGTCCGGTTTATACCCATTATTGCCTGGTTTTGTCTAAGCCTAGCAAATTCTTTTGAGTAGAGATACCCCTCGTTCCGAATCCTGCGGAATAGCAATAAGTAGAGAGAGCTGATAAACTTGAAGATTATCTGCGATTTTTGTGCAGGCAGTTTGACATGGTCGTCTCGTTCAGGGGTAAATTTCAGATAATACACGTAAATTACCAGCTTAATTTCTAGGGGCTTGGAACATTACGAAGCAAAACAGCCCCTCCTTGTTATCTGTCATACTTTTGCGACACCCCCACCAACTGTCAACTACGGCTCCCCGCTCACCAGTCAACGCCTAGTGGCAGAAAACCCAACTTCTGACGGTCAATTACTTTCTGTTCCTGTTCACCCTGTGCGAGCCATTGGGACCCCAAACTCAACATGGCAGGCAAAAAGAAGGAGGACAACAAAAAGTCTGACGGCGGCGGCGGGAAGGGTAAGGACTCAAAAGGGAAAGACGCTAAGGGAAAGGGAGGAGGCGACGACAAGTCTAAGGACAAGGGGGGCGGAGCTAAAGGCGCGCAGGTTGGTTGCTCATAAGCAAATCTGTCATTGATCTGTACATACCTACTCATGATCAACTAATTCTACTGCGCAGAGCATCAACGTACGACATATACTGGTGAGTCTTCTTCCTCAATGGCTGATCATGAACGGCTGGGGAGTAGGGTAGTGGCAGCTGACATGAGGGATTGGCGGCAGTGTGAGAAGCATGGCAAGAAGGAGGAAGCCCTCGCCAAGTTGAAAGACGGCGCCAAGTTTGACGAAGTTGCAAAGGAGTTTTCTGAAGACAAGGCACGGGCAGGTGAGTTCTGAAATATTTTATTCCAGCTTGTCGTCCCTGAAGGCGGTTCCCCTGAATCATGCTTGGCGTTGATGTTCACATTCTCAACCAGGGGGCGCGCTGGGTTGGAAGACCAAAGGAAGTCTGGCCCCGGAGTTTGAAGCTGTAGCCTATGCCCTTGAGAATAGCACTACGGGGGCTCCAAAATATGGCGAGGCAAAGACGGAGTTCGGGTATCATATCATAATGGTCGAGGGCCGTAAATGAGCTTATCCAGCAGTAATTCACCATTGATGCAGGGAAGTAGGAACTTTTTTTGGGCAGATGAGAACCCAATTTAACCCAGTTAAGGGCTCCTTTTTTTTTTCTCTTCGTCTCATGCCGTATGCAAAGGTAACCGTCCCGGGGGCGCCAAATCCATGCCTCAATGCCAGCTGGTGAAGGTAGAGTACACTTGCGAAGAGCCGCATACGCGACTCGAGAATGCCCCAACCCCTATGATATCGTCCCGGATCGAAAACGCCACATCGCAGAGAGTACCTTACTGCTCGGTCTGGAAGTAGTTGAGCAGGATCTAGAAAGCAGGTTAGCACAAATAAGCTTCGTGGGCGGAGTGGCGGGTGACATACGCTGCGCTCCTGGCTGTCGGAACCCCAGTCCTTAACAACGACGCAAGAGCAGTTGACGACCTTACGAGCGTTACCCTCACGGTCGAGGACACCTAGACCACTCAATCAGTAACGAATTCCACCCATCTTCTCATGCGTGTCCACTCACAAAGACCGGCCCACTCGCCGAGCTGCTTGCCATCGGGAACCTTGATCAGGGGGATCTTGTGCTCGGAGCACAGGGCGATGACGAGCTTCTTGTAGGCCTCCTCCTCGCAGGACTCGTTGAGGACGCACATATGTGCCTGGCGGCGGTCGAGGGCCTTGGAAGCCTCACGGAGACCACGGGCCAAACCATCGTGCATCAGAGCCAGCTTCAGAACGCCCTTGAGCGCGTCTAAAACGGACATCTGACCCTTGGAAGCGGCATCGGCGGAAACCTCAACCTCCTCGGAGACCTCGACTTCGACGTTGGTGTTATCTTCTACGTCCGACTACAACCGGGGGTTAGCGGGATGCTTTCTCAAGACGACTGGCCTGTTCGGTGGTGGCGGGCGGTGAAGCTTGTCACAGCTGCTGCCTTCTGCGGTGCGGCCGGCGCATCACAGCAGGCGGGGTCCGATGATGAGGAGCTGAATGGACTCACCATCTTGACGTTATGAATTCAAGTTTCTGTCGAGCGATCCTCGAAGATGTGCGAAATTTCCTCTTTTGTTGTTTAGTTTGCAAATCGACGAAAGATCTCGAAGGCCACAAAATGTTGGTTCTGTGCGAACTGCGGAGCCAATTGCAGGGATCAGCCAGCTACCCCACCCAATCCAGCCGCTAGCACCGATAAGGTGATAAGGGCAAGAGCTGCCACACACCACTTGTAGTCGCTAAATTTTGACCAAGCTTTATCTTCTCCAGCTCGATTTCATTCTCCCTCACGATTCCAACCTCAACGCCAGCAGCAACCATCTTGAGGTATGTTGCTATGTGCACTCGAAGAATGACTTGAAAACCAGGAAATGCCCTTCGCGAAGGCCGAGGAGAGCAATCAGGGGCGGTGGAAGCCGCTTCTGATACGCGTCCCCTCTCCGGCAACTGAGCGGGCAGAACCCTTTTGATCTTCATCATCGAGGGCACTCTCCATGCTCACCGAGCCTTCGGAAGGCTAACTGTACTCGACTGGCAGATACCTCTTTTCTTCCACGATCTGAGAATCTCATCCACACAAAGCCGCCAAGATGGTCCGCACTTCGGTTCTCCACGATGCCCTTAACTCTCTCAACAATGCTGAGAAGGTATGGTCGCTTGGTCCTCGAGAATTGACGAAGCGTGTTTATTAACACCAATCAACAGAGCGGCAAGCGCCAGGTTATGATCCGGCCCGCCTCCAAGGTCATTGTCAAGTTCCTCCAGGTCATGCAGAAGCACGGTAAGTGATAAATGCTTGCCCTCCTCTCTGCCCAAGTGCAAGGTCTTCGCAGACTCCCCGCCACCCCCCATCCGGCATGATAACTAGGCGATGGTCCCGACTTCTTCAACGACCCTAGCCCTTTAAGTTGCCGATATATAAAATTCTGCGAGGACCTTACACATGTTCGGAGAACCCAATGATGTCTTTTGTTTAATCTATCGCAACATCTACTGATTTAGTACACCAGGCTACATTGGCGAGTTCACCCAGGTTGATGACCACCGCTCCGGTAAGATTGTCGTCGAGCTGAACGGCCGTCTCAACAAGTGCGGTGTCATCTCCCCCCGCTACAACGTCCGCCTCAACGAGCTCGAGAAGTGGGTCGTCAAGCTTCTCCCCGCCCGTCAGTTCGGCTACATCATCCTCACCACCTCCGCCGGTATTATGGACCAGGAGGAGGCCCGCCGCAAGCACGTCTCTGGCAAGATCATTGGCTTCTTCTACTAGATTATCGAAAGGGGAAGGGGAAATAAAAATGGGGCATTTACATGGCGTTGGGGAAAACAGGGCCGATACCATTGTGATCTAAGCGGATAACGAGAGGCATGCATTTTCGTAAAGAAGTTGCAGCAGCATATATCGTCCTGAAAGTGATCAATTTGGCCTTGCCGTTGCCCAAACTCGTTACAACATTTGCGTTGAATGACTGTGTGTGCCGTGTCTTGAAAATCAGAGCAACTTAATGTTTTACGGGGCAGTGCCAGGCGAAACTGTGCTGTGCATCCGTACTTCGCATAGCGTTCGTGCCCTTGATCATTGATGTGCCACAGTTAAATATTTCAGGCCATACAATCAGGCCAATTGAGCAACAAGACCCGCCATTTTATTCCTATCCATGTTGCCCTCATTGCTGTATAAGGTCGCATGTCAAACGTATACGAGCCTTTTGAAATCCTTTGCCAAGTTGAATGATTGGGAGAAATGGGGCCGGCTTATCGATATGTCACCCAAAAAATTGGGCCAATCCCGTTCCCATGCCGAGTTCCGCGAAACTGGAGGCCAAAGATGGGCAGACTCTCCCAAGTTGTGTTTTGGTACAATGTGTTATAATCGGCGGTGACAACCTGCAGTTCTGCAATATTCATCCAACAGCTGGCAAAAATTACACGCGTATATCGCGGTGCGCCGCGTGTCATTTCAAACGAAGGAACTATGCGGCGGCGACAGCTCATCATCATCGCCGTCCTGGTGTTTCTTGCTTACGGAACTTTCACACTCATCCGTTTCGGGTCGGCCTCTCTACCCGGCATTCGAGATGGAGAACGAGAACGAGAACGAGAACGAGAGCCTACACCACCGCGACCACTCCAGGGCGACGCACCCCCCAAGATAGCAGCGAACTGGAACCCTCGACCGGCGCCTAAGGGCTCTCACCCAATATGGCATCTCACGACCGAGGCCGAGCGCAACTTCGAGCAGATCAAGACGCGCCAATCGCGAACCCTGGGCGAGGCGGTGACCGAGTACCGCCGGCGGTACGGTATCGCCCCGCCGCCTAACTTCGACAAGTGGTGGGCCTTCGCGCAGAGCAAGAATGTGCAGTTAGTCGATGAATTCGACACGATCCACGATCTTCTGACCCCCTTCTGGGGGCTGCACCCGACGACGATCCGCGCCCGCGCCAAAGAGGCCCTGGGCTTCGACAATGCCCTCATGGGTGTCTCCATTCGCGGTGGCAACGTCACCCTCGCCTCGGGCGGGTCTGCGTGGGAATGGCAACAGGGCGCGACCAAGGACATGCTGGCGCCGTTTGTTCAGTTTCTCCCCGACATGGATTTGGCGTTCAATGTGCACGACGAGCCGCGCGTGGTGGTGCCGCATGAGGATATGGCGAGGCTAGTCCAGAAGGCAAAGGTGGTCAACATGCCGGCAGCGGCGGCTGTCTCCAACCCGAAAAATGAGTTCACCAAGGTCAAGGGGCTGAACGACGGGACCAGCTTCGAGACGACCAAGTTGACGCGCTTCAACGTCTTTGCGCATCAGCCTACCTGGACTCACTCGCGTGCGTCATGCCCGGCCGACAGCCCTGGGCGGGCCCTTGAGGAAGAGGACATGGTCGACGACGTGTCCAAATTCGGACTTGGCGAGCTGGGCTTTGTGTACAACGCAACAGCCATGACGGACATATGTCTATCACCCTCGCTGCGAGAGAAATACGGCTTCTTTGACCGGCCCAACGCCTACAACGTTGTGCATGACCTGTTCCCCATCTTCTCGCAGTCAAAGATCTCGTCGTACGCCGACATTATTTACCCGTCGCCATGGTACCACGCCGACAAGGTCAAGTACAAGGCTGCAAAAGATATGGAGTGGTCCAAGAAGACGGACAAGCTCTACTGGCGCGGCTCGACCACGGGTGGCTACAGCCGTAACGGTGGCTGGCGCCGGCAGCACCGTCAAGTCTTCATCGGGAAGATCAACTCGATCGAGGAAGCCAAGGTGTTGACCAACGAGGGCAACGAGGACAACCAAAAGTGGGCAGTGCGACAGGTGCCGCGCGGCGAGTTCAAAGACGTGATGGACGTCTATTTCTCGCACATTGGCCAGTGCGACGAGCCCGACTGCAACGCCCAGCGCGAGTATTTCGAGGTAAAATCACAAGCCCCCATGGAGACCGCCTACAAGTACAAGCATGTGCTCGACCTCGACGGAAACGCCTTTTCTGGCCGCTTCTATGCCCTGCTGCAGAGCCGCAGCCTAGTCTACAAGTTCGCTGTCTTCCGCGAGTGGCACAACGAATGGATTCGTCCCTGGGCGCATTACATCCCTATGAGCCTGCAGGGTGAAGACTGGCTCGAGGCGGTGCGCTTTTTCTCGGCCGAGGAGCTGGGGAAGAAGGAGGCCGAGAGGGTCGCCATGCAGAGCAAGGAGTGGGCGGAGAAAGTGCTCAGACACGAGGACATGGAAGTGTGGCTCTTCCGGCTGCTACTAGAGTGAGTCCCCCTGTCCTTTTCAGAACCTGCCGCAACAATTGAGCTAACAACTTTTGAAAAGGTATGCAAGAGTGATAGATGATGATAGGGAAAATATCGGCTACGTTGCCGCTTGATCCCGGTATATCTTATGTAAGAACGATTAATGTCTGGCGGGACTTCTGTTTCACTACTATAGTAATGGGGCCAGAGATGCCAACACAGGCTGGACAGTACATGTACATTTTATCTTAGATGAAGCATCAGGGACGGCGTTTGTGTGCTTTTGTGTCGCATCAGGCGGAGGGGCCTGGTTTATAACGACTGTCAGTTGGTTCGACAGGGGCGGTGGCTTCTGGATAAACCAAGAGATATGGTGCACTTGCACAGCATGTCATGAGTCTTGGGATTAGCAGCAGAGTCACTTCATACGGCCCCGAAATGGAAATTAAAGTGTTACACCATGATACACGCATCAATTGTTTGTTTGTTTATCCTCGCGTTTTGCCATGCTTCTTCTTTCCATGAAATGGCAGCCAATAACCCACCTCGTACATCAATTCCACCGTGACTCAGTCTTCCTCGTCTCCCTCTGCGTCCTGATCCTCGTCTGACGCTACATTGGCCCCGTTTCGTACAGAGCCTCCACCACCGCGGGTAGTGGGCTCCTCGTCCGATCCGTCCTCGGGCAGGAATCCCAAGGGTTGATTCTTGAAGCGGCTGAGCTCGGATTTGAGCTCCTCGCTCGGGTCCTCAACTTGCACATGCAGCTCGTCCACGTGCGTCTCCTCTTCATCAGTAGGAATCCCTATCTTCCGCGCGATGTTCTTAGTCCGTTGACTCCGGATTGTGCTGCGCTGCATGACGGGGTAGTAGTAGAGGGCCTTTTGTGTGCTGTCGTCCGCCTTGCCGCGCTGCTCGGTCTCGTCGTCACGATACGTGAGAATGACTTCTTCGTCATACTTGTTGTCGTGGTCCATCTCCTTCTCCTGCGCTGTCTCGTAGGCGCGGACCCGTGGGAAACGGAAGCTGCCACCGTTCTCGGAGGTGGTATAGAGGGAGGCATTGTCATGGTCCGGATTGTCCACATCGAAACGCTGTCGGAACTTCTCGCCCGTCTCGGCATCGGCGGCGAGGAAGAAGTCGTAGTTCATCATATTTGACGGCTTTGGGGTGTTTATGGGGTCTCGTTCATAAGCAGCGAAGGCAGCTTCGTAGTTGGCCTCCTCTGCGGCGCTCCGTTCGATGGGCTTGAAGATACCCGACATCAGACGGGTATCGTACCAATCCGATGAGCCAACTGGGTTGGTCTGGAACTTGACTGTAACATAGGCGCCTGAATCGGGGAATGCCTCGAGATCTGGTAGCATAGGATAGGCGTCGACGAGTTTGACGTTGCGCTTCGAAGGATGCTTGACACGAGTGCGGTCTGCAAGATTGGCACCCGCCACCTCAAAACTCTTCTCGATACGTCGCTTGATCCATGCGGGTGTGCCCTTATCTGGCTCGGGAGAGGCCTTGCGCTTCTCAGGTCGTTTTATGTTGCCCGAGCTGGGCTTCAAGAAGATGTTTTCTTTTGGCCTCGACATCCCTGAAGAGATGTACTCGGTTCGGCGGAGGAAGGACACATCGCCGCCGCCAATCTTTGGCTTGCCGAGCGTCGAAAGAGGTCTGAGGAGGAGTCGGTCGTGGGGGTGGACGGGCGGTGCTTGAGCCGGCGCTTGGATTGCTATCGAGGGTTAGCGAACTGGAGGGCGTGAAGGGATCGATTGAATAGAGGACATACAGCTCTCATCGCCATCAAAAACTCCGGGCATTCCCACCAGATCCAGAGGCATTCCGAGCTCGGCATCTGCCTCGATGTTGAGAGGCTGCTCGCGCGCGAGGCGCGAAGCAAAGCCGGGAGTTGTGTATTGACCGCTCTGGAGGCCAGTGTTGGGAATGTCAAGAAGCTTGGGAGGGTTCGGAGGCGGTGGTAGCGCATTAGAGTATCGGATTCTAGCTATATAGTCCTGATGGATCATGCGCTCGCCGCCCCCTCTTGACTGTGAGGAAGCCATGGTGCGCTGGGTCAAGTTGTTAGAAATCGAGGATGGAAGGTGATGAATCGATGCGGTTGCGGATGGTCGGCGCAGCAAACTGGCAATGTCTGCGGTGTGTATATATTCGATTGCCAATGGAAGAGCGCGGCTTCGTGTTTGTCGCGTGGGTATGGTGAGCTTCAAAAGGATTGCGAGTGCAACAAGAAGTTGCGGTGGTGGGAATAATTGCTTAGCGCTTTGATTCGCGAACGCGCAAGGTTTGGTAGGTTGGTGGTATCGGAACCGAACGAAGGCGCAATTCGTCGGCCCTCCACGCTCTGTTAAGGCCAGGCAGAAATCACAACTCCTCAGCTGCGATTGAGAAGAAAGCGTTCAGAAAGCATTATTAGCGTATTTTGAAAGCTACAAATGAACAATACCGGAATAATTCCGTTGGGTACTATCCAATCCAGGACCCATACCTTTGCACATTGCCTTTCCAATTGATGAGATGAAATGGTATCAAGACAATCCATTCACGTCCTATGGACACCCTGTATGCAGACTCCGCCCGAACAACCTCCCTTCCCATCGCAACCCAGATACTCAAAGACAGACATCCCCTTTCCGAATGGAATATGATTAGCCTGAAGCCGCCTGCCCCGGATACCAGACCGCGGCAGCGAAGGTCCCCTAATTAGAAATGCATATGTAACCTTGTAGTACAGGATTGTCATGAGCGCCGAGTGTGTTCAGTCATAATACATGGAGATCCTCTATCGCAACCATTGTCCCATGGCATGCAGCTCCCATGCCTGCCGAAAGCCAAAAAATCGCACGCCTCTATTAAAAAACTGGGTGCTGTTGACAAAGTGTCGAGTGCGCTCAGTTGCTGTTCTTGTTGTAACGTGTCTTGCCGAGAGAGAAAGGCACATAGCGATACTTGATCATGTGCTGGATTTGCTTCCTCATGGTGAGGATGAAGAGCATCAGCCAGTACATGACTAGAACGGGCCAGAAGACGGGCACGTTGAAGATTTCGAACCAACTGCAGAAGAAGGAGATGGCGACGGCGCGGGTGGCCGAGTGCCAGAACTTGAACTCCGGGAGCCGTCGGATGAAAGGTCGGAACTCTTCGTCTTGTCTGGTAGGTAGGGTGCCCACCGCGCCATCCTCCATGTCGTTGTCCATCGCCTCATTAGAGGGGTCGAACTTGGGCTGCAAGAAGGCCAGAAACAGGTTCAGCAGGTAGATACCGAGAGCGTATGCGACTATCCCATCATTAGCACTCTTCAACTCCCAGAACCATTCTCCAAATTGAACCTACCGATATACCAGCCTTGTGCCACGAACACGCGCACGAAGAATAGGAGGAGGGCGACGGCAGTGCCAACCCATCGGTATAAGACATGGGGGGTCGACTGGTCGAGGAGTGCTTGGTATTGCTATCGAACGTCAGACCCGGCCTCTCGTAGTGTTCCGTAGGAACGTACCCTCTGAAGCTTGTTGCTTTGCGCCGTAAATGTGCCAAAGGGCGTCGAGGGTTCATCAACACTGTCCATTGCGAATTGCGACGTTGCTTCTGCCGCGTCGCCGGTCGCGTAAATATTTCAGTATTGCCGGGAAATCGATAGAGCGGGTAGGAAAGCGTCAATAAAGTTCGTTGGATTCGTCGCCGATGCGTAGTTGATGAGATCGTCAGGGCAAGTTGTGAAAGCCTCGAAAGTGAACAGGTCTCAGCCTTTTCGCGTGCGTGGACAACTGTTAATTAGAAAATCTTGAGCGCCACAGAGACTTTCGCAATTCAATCAAGTGTGGCGGTGCAATTGAAAGCTCGCTCGAACCACTAGCTTGCCAAGCCTTACCCTTGCCTGCTCCCGAGTGACGTTTACGTTTAAGGCCGAGGGAACCCGCCCAGGTCCACCCAGCTTCACATTGAATTGAGCTCCAAGGGGCACTTCACCATCTCACTATAAACATTCATGAATTGTGTTGCAAAGCTCACATTTTCTCGTTAACACCTATCAAAATCGCAACTATGTTTGGAGCATCAGCAATCAGAGCCACCTCCCTCCGCAGTGCGAGCCTGCGTGTGGCAGGGACCCGTATCCCCTTCCAGCCCTCGACGCTCCCCCGCGTTGTCCGCAGTTACTCTGCCGCCGCGAACAACAATGTATATTCGTACCTCGAGGTCTCCGAGCCCCGGCCGGGAGTCGGACAAGGTGCCCTTCCTTTACCATTTCCAATTGCAGTCCCGCCCCTAACACGCCCTCAGTGACACTCAACCGCCCCAAGGCGCTCAACGCGCTGAGCACACCCCTGATCAAGGAGCTCAATACCGCACTCAAGAGCCTCGATGCTTCACCCTCCATCGGCGCCATCGTTCTCACCGGTTCCGCTAAGGCTTTTGCGGCCGGCGCGGACATCAAAGAGATGGCGCCCCTGACCTTCAGCGAGGCATACACCACTTCCTTCATCGAAAGCTGGTCAGAGCTCACCACGGCCGTCAAGAAGCCCATTCTGGCCGCAGTGTCAGGCTACGCCTTGGGTGGCGGCTGCGAACTGGCGCTCATGTGCGATCTAATCTACTGCACGTCTGGCGCAACCTTCGGACAGCCTGAGATCAAGCTGGGGACAATCCCTGGCGCAGGCGGCAGCCAGCGACTGACGCGGGCGGTCGGCAAGAGCAAGGCGATGGAGCTGGTTCTCACGGGGAAGTTTTTCAGTGGCGATGAGGCTGAGAGGTGGGGCGTCGCGGCGCGGGCGTTCGGGACGCACGACGAGCTCATAGCTGCTGTGCTGGAAACGGCTGAGACTATTGCTAGCTATTCCAAAGTGGCGGTGATGGCGGCCAAGGAGGTGGTCAACAAGAGCCAAGACCTGGCGTTGCGGGACGGCGTTGAGTACGAGCGCAGGGTATTCCACAGCCTGTTTGGCAGCCAGGATCAGAAGATCGGCATGAAGGCGTTTGCTGAGAAGCAGAAGCCCGAATGGTCTCACAAATGAATGAAAGACGGACTTCAAGTTTAGAAATGTAATAATAATAATGATGATTTATCGTTAACTGTAACACCGACAGGGACATCCGCCCTTCCTCCCCTAAATTTATCATTTTGTTGGTTGTTGTCATCAAATCCTGAGCTCCATTCATTCGTCATGCAAATATATTATCCGAGAAGACGTGAAAGACGACATGATTTACCCCCTTCTGGAGGTGTGTCTTCGACAGGGTGCTCAACAGCGTCAGTTTTCAGCACTTTGACATATGGCGCTGGAAGTAGCCCTGGAGCCCCCATATAGAAGCCATGGAACCACTCTCCGTTCTGGTCTTCCACTTCCAGGATCTCGGCCCACTTGGGGAACATCAGCTCATCGTCGCCCTCCCCCTCGGCAGGGTACCAACCCCAGCCAGCTTTAGCCTTGGGTGCCGTCCCACCGTCTGGCGGAAACAAAGTATTGGTAAATCTCTCTGGATCACCACCAGCGACGTTGACTCCTTCCGCCGAGCTGCCAACGTTTGTGGTGACGAGCCTCTCAACCTTCTTCCCCGTCGCGCCCTTCCACGCCCAAACCTCCAATCCCTCAACAGTTTCATATTTGCTGACGGCTAGGCGCCTCCCGCCTACGAGGTCTTGCACCAGTTGCCGCCGCTGGGCCCCACGATTGTCCACAACGAAGTCCTCCACGACCATTCTGTGGCCGGCTTTCGGACATCGCCGCCAACCAGCTGGTCCGTTTTCGGTTGACACAAGCCCTGACACGACGACCGCGGTGTAGCAAGAACGACAGATATCATAGTCGCCAGTTCGTGCATCTATTATGGCGTCTGAAGCGCATGAGTAGCAATGGAAGCGGGTCTCAGGGCCGGGGATGCGCTTCCGGCAGACGGAGCAAGGATGGACAGCAATGATTGGGAGGAAGGCACGCTGTGGCGCAGGGCGAGAACCACCTGGGCTGGCTGGGGGGGTGTTACTGTCCGCCGAGGGCAGAGGCGGCGTCGATGTCATCCGGTACGCCATGGGCAAAAGAAGGTGGGTACAGGAGAGGCCGCGCCCGACGCAGTCGCCGCAGAAACCCCACTCGCCTTCATTGCAGGTATCACAGCGCCAGTAGCCATCGTTGGTCCAAACGGTACAGCGGCAGCAGAAGGTGCCGCTCTGCAGCCGGTCGAGCGGGTTTTCAGTTGTGAGAGTGCGGCGGCCCTCGGCACCGCCCGGGGTCTGTTTAGGGGGCATGTAGCGGTTCGCGGTAAGAAAGTGCGGCGGCGCGTTGACCCATTTAGGGTCGCCAGCCTTGCGCAGCTTCTCCCATCGCTCCCACGCCGTCTTGCCGAAGCCGAGCCAATGCAAACAACCCTTGCGGCGGCGGTAGCAGTCTAGGCAGACGTTCCAGTCGCCGCCATGACAGGCAGCGCAATTATAGTGGAGCTCGTACTCGATGTGCTGCTTGGAGCAGCTGTCGCAGTTGATCAGGGGTTCCTGGTAGCGTGGCAGTTGTGCGCGTCGGGGAGACGAGCCTGCCGGCGAGCCGAAGTTTGGGCTGACCTGTCCCGGTGCGGGAGCGGGGGATGTCTGGATGATAGCAAGGTCCACAGGCCGGACAGCCAGCTTCTTGCGGCTCCGCGTCTCAGAGTCAGATACTGCATCGGTCTGCGAGGGCTGCATGATGCCCAGGCCCGAGGTTGCGCGGGTGCTGAAAGAGGCACCTTTTTGCTCTGGCGAGTCTCCGCGGCTTCGAGTTGGTGTTACTGTAGTAGGCGAGCTCGAGCTCCTCGTCTCCGAGGTAATCACAGCGGCGGCTGGCCGTATTGCCAGGTCGGTTTGCGAACGGACTGTAACGGCCCTGACATCAGGTTGAGCTGAGGGAGTCGGGACTGTAGCGCTCCGGCCGCCGCTAGGCGTCCTTCGCCGACGGTTAGGCTCCTGAATGTCTAGGTGAGTCGAGCTTGACGGCGGATATCGTCCCCTCTCATCGCCGCTATTATTGGCGCTCGGTGGTCGCGACGAGTGTCCCCCGTGTCTGCTCATAGGCCGTGAATTCTCTCCGGTAAGAGCCCTCGGCCGCAACGCAGTTGACAACTCAGACCGGTGCGACTGAGAACTGGCATTGCTCCTCCGTCCCCCTTCCTGCCGTGATCTCTCGCGGTACCGTCGCCTGTACGCCTCGGTGATCCTCTTGCTCAGCTCATCGTTATCCCTCAGATTGATGTTGTCCAAATCCAGCCCATCCAGCAAACCCTCCTCCTGAATCTGGCGCGTAAACTCCTCAATTTCCCGCTCAATATCCCTGGCACCAACACCCTCGGAGCTGATTAGTGACCTAAGAGACGACTGATGCTCTATCTGGCGGCTCCGCATAGCCTCCACGGCCGCGGCCGCACTCCCCGTCGCCGGAGCAGCCGCCGGAACCCGGTGCCTCGACTCACTCCTCCGCCGCCTCCCCTCATCCGCATACGTATTGTCAGCACGCAGCGTCGCACTATGCGCTCTCCGCCTACTGGAATCCCTCTCCCTACGAGCCCTATTCTCGCTCCGCCTCCCATCGGGACTTCCCTCCCTCCTAGCCGTCCTCGATGACGAACCCGACGCACGGTCCGCCCTCTCAGCAGCAGCCAGTGCATCCCTCAGACTCAGCTGCTGGACCTCTTCGATCATCCTCCGCTCCTCGGCATCCATCCGCTTCTGCTCGGGTGTACGATCCGTAAAGCTTAAGCGCGGCAGCACCTTCTCGCCCTTTTTATACTTGTGATCCATCTCGTTGCGATCTACCAGCGGCTTATTTTTGTCCGGGTTCAGAGCGAGGAACATCTCAAGCAGGGTAGCGACGCGGGCATCGTGCTTGGTGTCGCGCACGCGATCGCGGCATGACGGACAGGTGAAGACCGCAACATCGGGGGCCGGCGGCACCGGCGCATTCTCGGCGCGCAGGGCTTGCCATGAAAACCATTCCTTGAGACAGGCGCCGCAGAAGGTGTGCAGGCAGTCGAGCAGAGTCAGGGGTTGGTAGAGCAGCTCGGTGCAGATCTGGGAGGTCAGGTCAATTCCTGCATCATTCAGGTATTTTTGGGCTGCGGTGAAGAGGGGTTGTCATGAGGCGGGGCAAAGCCCGATGAGACAACCCCCAAGGAAAAAGGAAAAGAAAGCACTCACTGAGCAGGTCAACTCGGCTTCCAAGTTGACGGCCGCTTTGGCCGTTGACTCCATCCTAGTGCTCAAGATGTTGGGCACTGGCGGCCAAGGGTGGTTGCAGCGGTCGACACAAGCAGATGCAGCTGGACTTAAATGCGAGTTGATTCTGCCAAGCATGCCTTCTTCGTGTTTTCAGCTAGCCTTTGAATGCATTGGCTGCAAGTGGGGTGTGTCTGCATGTAAGTACATGTACCGGACATTCCTTTTCAGCTTCGTCAATTGCAGATGCATACATGCCTTTCTCATGTAATAGGCCGGCAGAAGGTGCTAGCGTTCGCCCCGCCGGGCGGCATCACCTCGCTTGATCTTGTTGTATTTTATTTGTCTTGTATGTGCTGTGTGCCACTACCTGTAACCGTCCCAATGCTCCTCCGGTACTGTAACCAATACCTATACAAAATCCATTTTACACCGTCCTCGCAGCCAAGTTAATAATGAACAACAATGCATGGTTAAAACAACTACATGTCTTCCTTCGCCTCCTCTGGCGTTCCTGTGTCCCATTCGTCGCACATCCCGTACCATGAGCGCCTAAGGCACCTCGCCTTGCTCGTGGGTGGTGTTTCAGTAGGTGTGGCCGTTGGGAGGGCTGTTGTTGGGGGTAAGCTCGGGGGTTCCGTAATGGTTGATTTCGGCGATGTCGTAGTATCGCTAATCATCGTTGACGTTACGTCACTGCAACCCCAGAATTTGCCCGGCGTCAAGCATGTCGTACTTTCAGTAGACGTGGATGAGTAGGTTGGAGTGGAAGTGGTTTTGGTGGCTTGAACAGATGTCGTCGTGGTACTTGTAGTGATTATCGTCTTATCCTTGCAACCAAACCAGCCCCTGTCAAAAAAGTTAGCCTTTCTTTAGCCCTTCAATAGCCGGCAAAGGGCTGAACTCACGGCGTCAAACAGGTCGTTGTAGTGGTTGCCGAAACCTCCGTCGACGTTTTAGTCCCGGTGGTTGTGGTCGTCTCATCCAAGCATCCCCACCAGCCCCTGCTTTATGTTAGGAATGTGGAAAATAGTCAGTCGGCGTTTGAGAAAAACTTACGGGGTTTTGCAGGTCTCTGTCCGGGTACGACTCTTAGTCGATGTTGCCGTGGAGGTAGAGGAAGAAGTGGGTTCCGTTCCATTGCTCTCGTACATCTTCCAACTACCGCAGTCTCTACATTCTGGCGTGAACCTGCATTCAGGAACGGTGTCATATTTCATGATGACATCATGAATAACCGATCGAATCTTGTGCGTGCCGATACCGACACGCCAGCCCTTGTCCCCAACAGTGTCATAAACACACTCCCGGCCGGTGTGACATGACGACTCGAGAGCATACCCGCCAAATGAACATGAAGCGGTAGCGCCGTTGCAGGTGCCGATATAAATAGGATCAGCCGTATGCCCGAAATGAAAGGCGCCTGTATATTCCCGTGTCTGGGGAACATCCGGATTTGATCCATGAGGTACAGGTAGCCCCAGCCTGGAAGCCGGCAAGGCTTCTGGAACCGCTTGGAACGTGACGACCGGGACGCCATATGTAAGGCCAAGCATCGAGCTGACAGCACCGCCAAGTGAGTGGCCTGCAAGCCAGATGTTAGAGTTAGGGTACAGCTCAGTGACATTAGCATAGAGCTCGCGCGCTGCCTGATAATATCGATTTTCCTCGCGCAGGGCTTTGACCACGCAGGTGTTGTTGCATGAGTATGTGCCAGTTGCGCAGTCGCACACTTGATGCCAAGTCCAAGGGCCCTGCTGGGCGCAACAACAGCTAAAAAACAGGTTGTCGTTAACCTTGTCGTTTGTGGTCGTGCCGTCGCCGTCAAAAACGGCCGGAGAGGTTCCCTTCAGGCCGATGACAATCGTCGAGTTGGTTTCATCCGCCCAAATATGGCCCCGGAGGCCATCGCCCTCCCAGCCAAAATCGGCACTCCTGTTGAACGGCACCCCAACTTCTTCCCAATCCGCTTGGTCGGGCGTCTGCACGTAGGCATTAGAGGCCATCAGTGCCAGACTCAGAACGGACCCCTTGTCGGTGACGTCGGGTCCTGGGACGTCATCAAGTGTCCATGCGTCTGGAGAGAGGACCGAAACGAAGCCGCGTTCCCGACCCATAGCCACTACTGGGTCAACCACACTTGGCCTCCGATCGACGAGTCGCTGTATTCGTACCGCGCTACTGCGGGCCTTTAGGGGTCCCAGCCGCTGCTCTTCGTAGCCATCCTCTGCTGCTAGCCACACATCTGCGTCTGACTTGACAACATCCATCCTCCGATGGAGTGATGGGTGTCTGTTTGTGCCATGGTGGTAGATGTGGCGAAGACTCTGTAGAACGTCGAGCACTTGGTAAGTGGCATGCATCTATGGAGAGCGACGCGCAGGTACAGGTAAATTACTTACAAAGGTGTGGTCTGCTGGCTGCGGAGGCTCCAGGATAAGGGGGGGTATGGGTGACACTTCGATGGGGATAACGAGTTGCGCTTCTTGTCGGGAGCTGCCTGCCGCGGCCACTGGTGATGCGGAGAGAGCAAGGAAGGAGAGGAGCAGTTTCGCGGTAACTCGGCCTGCGGAGGTGCATGTCGAGCCAGCTTTCCTCCGCCTTGAGAACATATTGAGCGCGTATCAAATGTGACCTGTGTGATGAAGGAAACGACAAAAGGAAGGGGACCGAGGCGTGGAAGATGGATTGCGTCTGCCCCGATGACGAACGGGAGAACCACTGGGTGACGCGTGACGCTGTTGCCAGCCCCGACAGAGCCCCGATACCGCCCAATCAATCGATGCTAACGGCTAGAGTGGCATGATAGGGATGGGGTACTTCCCCGCACATTGTTGGTAGAAATGACTTCACTCTTATCTGTCCTCGGTAACTTGTTAAGTGGGGCCATGGCAACGCGGCAAGGTCTCCCTAACCACCTAGTCCGTTCAACTAGACCTACCTAGTCGGCACCTCTTTTGAAACTCTTGCATCGTCGCTCAGCAGTCCTCCTATCCCGCTCGACATCTTTTCATGCTCACAGACTTGTATCTGAAGATTCACTGGATAATTTCATACCAGGTTACCAGGTTTAGGACATCCTTCAAACCCCAACAGCTCACGTCTATCATGGAATAATCGTTTCACCACCAAACGCTTTTTTGGGCTAGCTAGAGAGTCGAAGGTTTTCTGTCACGCGGGCTGTGGAGCTAACGTGGTGTCTCAAAGCAAAAGTCGCTGTTTGGCGTAAATCTTTCAGTGCGGGAATTGTCCACGCTTCCAGGGGCCAGGCACTTTCCAGTGTTCCAAGCATTGCCTCCGTACGGACGTATCCTAGTTGGCGAAAGACTTGGAAATGCCACCGCTTCCCTTTCAAGACCTGTTCTAATAATTTACCTCCACCTTTCATTGCTTACTACATCACAAGCACCATTCGTTGCAAACATGGCAGACAAGTGAAGCAGCTTTCTCGACGCTCAAGTAGATATGGCCTCACCGGGAGAGGCTGTCCCACTTCCATGGCCTGGTTTAAGCAGATAGATCCTTTTTTTCGCCGAGTCTTGTTGGTTGCTTCCATCCATCTTTAATGATTTGCAGTCTGTTATCAGCCAAGGCATTGTCTAGCGCTCAAATTTTTTGACATTTATCTACTATTACAGGAGTTTGAAGAGAGAGCCGCCTGGATCAACGTTTTGGCTGAACGGGCTTTCGCTTTGATGTGGCTCCTTCTTTGAGGCTGTGGCTGCTGCCCAAACGTTGGCAGTCTCGAAGAACAAAACACTTCCGTTATCACGAAAGATAACTCTTGGAGTATATTGATTATAAACTGCATGTTCAGGAATCTTTTGAACCGACTCAAAGGATCACCATTGGCCTTGTACTTCGTACGGAGTCGTCTTTTGTTCTCTACCAGCCCTAACCCTGAGAGACACGTCCAAGCCCAACCGAAGTGGGGCGGCGATCTCCTGCAGGCTGCAGCTCGGCAAGTCTGGAACCTGACTAACACCCCCAGGTGACGACGACCTGCTTGCGCTGTGATTGTAAACCGTGACGCGAACTGACAGCTCGAAGCTCTGCGATCTTGAAGATCTTCTGATGCGACGAAGAGCCTAGAGTTATCTCGAGGCACAGCCCCCTGTTTTTGCAGGTAAAAATGCGTGTATCTTCCAATCACAGTTATCTCTGGAGTTCAATTTGCCGACCCTCAGATCTCCTTGGCTTCTTGCGGTTTCAAGATCCCTAATCGCTTTATGCATCAAATCGAAGCTCAGGTAAGACCAACGCAAGTCCCATCCCAGCTTTACACCTATCCCGCGGCCCTCATCGGAATCTACCCAGCTCTAGGCTCAAAAGTTTTTCTTTTTCTGACTGCCATGCCGTCCAGCTTGAGCAATAGCCTCATGGCCTCTAATACATCCCATCGCCCAAGCCCCCTGCGGTCGACGCGATCCTTCCCAAGACCCGACCCTTCCTCGACGTCGGCAGAGACCACTCGGTCGAAGAGAGCCAGCACCCTTCAGAATGGCTCCAACCCAGGCCAATGGTCTGCCTCAAAGACGCAGGCAAAACAGGGGGCCGGCGCTGAGGATCCCGATACCTTTGAGAGCAGGATCAGCGAGGAGGCTGCCGAGCCACCGAGGGCATCAGTGGACTTGGATGACCTCCCTATTGAACTTATCAGCTTTACAGACCGCTTTATCGACCAGCTGTCCGCCAAGGTCCACCCAACCCCACCGAATATCGAAAACACCTCCCACATGTTCCAGGAATTCTATGCTACCGCTGCTGCTCATATCCAGACCCATATCGACAGTTTAGCAACTCGCCAGCGGAGAGAAGCTTCCCCTGCCCCGTCCAGCTCCTCCCGACAGTCTGCCGCGAGCTTGCTTCGCGCGAAAGCCGCCTCCCTTGGTAACAAGGAGAAGGCCAAGCCCGGCCCGGTTCGGCGAGACTCGGATCAGCAGATGCTGACAGCAGAAGAGTATGCTGATCGGAGGAAAGCTAGGAAGGCATTGGAACAAAAAAGGGTGCTGATGGAAGAGGCCGTGGAGCGAAGGCTCTGCGAAGGGATCTATGACAAGATCTATCGTCATCACACCACGCAAGACGAAGCCCAAGACGACAAGCTCCGGTCCAAAACGGCTGCTCTTTCTGTAGTAGGTATCGGTCTTGCCGACTTAGGGGTTGACATCGGTGGCACCGTCGATCCAGAGACCGCGGTGAAGAAGCAGGAAGAAGTGAAGAACTGGTTGGAGGGGGCGAGGAGAGAACTGGTTCTTATGAACGAGTCGAGATATCCCCTCGGGAAGCTCAACCACCTCAAGGCAGCACACAAAAGCATAATCGACACATTATCACACTTCCACCCATCTTCTTCCGCAGATGAGCTCATGCCAATGCTCATTTATACACTCATTACCCTCCCGCCCGCGAACCTCAATGTCATCAGCGACGTCAATTTTATCCAGAGATTCCGCTGGGAGCCGAAGCTTGTGGGCGAGGCCGCATACTGTTTGACAACTTTGGAGGCTACCATCAGCTTCTTAGAAACGGTGGACCTATCTACCCTTCGTGCAGATGAAGCACCTACTGGGCCACAAAAAAATATGCTGGGGACACCGAGAGCAGAGACATTCCCCCCAGCGTACTCTCCAGGGTTATCAACCTCTACAGCTGGCCTACCCGAGACGGCTCATGCATCCGGCACAACCCTCAAAGGCAACCCATCTTCTGCGGCTGGGCTTCGCGCTGCTGTCCAGCTGCGGAACCGCCGCCTCAGCGATCTTGTCAACACGCCGGCGCAGGCTTTCAATGCTGCTAGTGACGCTGTTTTTCTCACGGCAGACCAAGGCCTCAAAACGATTGGCACCAGTCTTGGCGAGAGCTATAAATTCCTGCTGGGCAAGCTCCGCGAGCAACCAGAAGGTCAAAGCGGCGAGATCATCCTACCCAAGACCCTCGACGACGCCCGCAAGTTGATCGGGACCCCCCCACCGAACGACGACGACGACGGCGGCTCCGCGAGTGGTACGAGCTCAGTACATAGCCCTGAAGATGGGGACGGTGCCCTAAAACGAACGACAACGCCAAGGGAGGACAAGATGCTGAATCTTATCACAGGGGGTAGAAAAGCGTCGAGGGATCGAAGTGTGGATAGTACAAGAAGCGGCGGAAGTGCAAAGCGAGTGGTGTCGCGGGCGGCTGGAGAGGAGAAAGTGTTGAGCGCAGGTGGCAGTGGTAGTTCGTCATCCCTCCCAGCCGGTCCAGCATCGGCACTTGACTCCATGCGGAATCTAGGGAGTTCTCTGAACCCCATGGCACGGTTTTCGGCGGGTATCGGCGGGCTCAGGGGATTTGGACGGACGATCTCGACCCCTGCGCCGTCGTCCACCTCAGGGGGCGGTGACCTTGCTACAGTATGTTCCCCTCTGTTTTCGCGAAAGAAAAACGTGCAACTAACCAAGCACTTCGTAGGCCTTCCCGGACATTGCCGCGGCGCTACCGCCTAAGGAGATACCCAAGGTGGATCCTCCAATCAAACGCTTCATGGAGTTACAAAATCCTGCCGATTTGAGACTCGGCGAGGTTCTCGAGTTGCTCAGAGACTATAGGCGGTTGGCCAATGCGCTGAAGGATGTGGGGGCGGTCAAAGAATAGCTAGGCTACAGGCGGGTGTATATTTTTTTGGTCAGGCCGGACACCTCGCCCGGATTGATAATAGCTCGGGGTGTTACTAAATTCCTCGAGGCTGTTTTCTGGATACTTCCTGTTTTTGTTTGGGTCTCAGGGCAGTGGACAGTGAGGTTTACATAGACTGTTGGCACAGAGCGACATGGGATGGGTACTGTGATGTTTTTGATAGCATGGCGGCCGGGTAGCGGGTAATTTTCAATATGGAGTACTGAGTATTTGTTTCCCCAATCAAGGTTTCACCAGTACCTATGTCGTGTTTGCAGCACAGTTGAAGAATGTGCATGTGAGTATGGAGGCATAGAGTGTGTTTTAAGAGTCATTCACGAGCTGAGTAATCAGGTTACACATTCACTGCCAGCTCGCGAGACTTAGACTTTTAGGCCGGAGACGAACGCCTTTGCGAAATATACCGGACTCTACTCGCTTGCTATAGGTGTCATTGCGAAGGGCTTGTAGATAATCAGTCAGAAGATCCGAGGTCCCCACCCCCCTGGCCCCGGTTTAGTCTTACAGAGGAATAGGAAGTACTTAGTACTGATAGTGTTACCTACAGACATGGAAGAAGAGATCTGTCGGGCCCATCAACTTGGATCATAGATGTCGACAACTCCGGCCTGTCGGTGCAGTTACATCGGTCCCAGTTTCGCGGAGCGGCTGCTTGCGAGCCAAAGAAGATGCGTAGGATGTGTGGGCTGCTCGCTCAATCATAAGAAAGTCTCAGGGAGATGGTCTCGAGACTTAACAATATCCACCCTTCCAACGACGTTGCAGTCTGCAATATCGACGTTACATCAGGATCGTGGAGCGCGATATGATGTGGGGTGTTTCTTAGGTAGCGAAAGGATAAGACAGCGTGCTGGAGAAGCGCAAGATGGCAGGGCTCGCACAATCCTATACGGGTACTTACCAGGTATGTATCAACCAATCATGCCTCAGTGTTTGTTATTTATCGGCGGCTACACCTTACCTTAGCTGGTGACGTACTGGTGGGAGACGATCGTTGTGATAAAGGGGAGCTGGGAAAGCGTTTGCTGTGATCGAGTTGCACCATACCGTTGGCAATGTCTCTGTGGCAGTGACCGATCTCGCCCACCACAGCTTGCAACATTTGACCAACTCGTCATACAGGAATTTCAAAAGGGGAGGGAACGGAGTAGGTCTAGCAAGCGCCGAGTAGTCCCGCAACGGAGCTGTATTGGGTGGGGCTGTATCTGTCATATCGCCTATGTTCAGACGGCACATCTCGGGCATTCCCGCCGGGCTTATTATGTGGAAAACAGTTAGTCAAAGACATCGAGTCATAAGTGTACTATTGAAAATTTAGTCGCCAAGCCCCGGCAAATGTGGGTGTGCCGTCGCCGTTGCCGGACGTGGCGCCGGGAGGTCGGCCGTGCTTCGTACGCCAAGCATCAGAATCCGGCTACCATCCCGCCGTCCGGCGAGATTCTCCTCCAAATTCCTGACAAATATTGAAATAGCACAGCCCCACCCGCCCGAGTTGCCGCTGGCAGCTGAACGACTCTGAAATGAACTTGAAGAAAGCACTCGGCGACCCGGAGACCGCTAATTCCAGTGACTCTTCGGCCCGGGTGCTCCGCCACAGACAGCGCTGGCGCCCGCATGGCCTTGGTGGTACGGGGTAGCGGAAGGGGGGTATTTGTCCCAGCAGGCTCGACCTGTTTCTGGGATACACGATGCAAAACATAACCTCGGTGCGGAACTAAGGTCCGCGCTTCCCTTGTTGTTCGAGAAGCTCGATGCAAGTGATGCCTCAGCCACCACCACCAGGCCGGGTGAGATACGCAGTGCGTATCGCGTGCTTGCCCGGTGGGAGCATGCTCGCGGGGAAGGGATGGGCCAGCGGAAGGGCGTCTGCAACCACACGCACTAATACTTGACCCGATACCCGATCAAGGAAAAAAGCGCGGCTCTTCAGCTGCCCCCGGGCGATGTGGATGGGGACCAGGGCAACCCATCGTGCCGGACCGGATAGCGTCATGCACCGAAGGTTGAAGCGCCCTTCTAGAAGGACTTTCAATCCATAGCACCATCCCCACAAGGCGGCACGGGGGGTTCGCGTTCCTAGATCGGGAGGTTGATTATTGAGATGAGTTGCGGTGGTGCGATAGGTGGGTACAGAGCCGTGAAACACGCATCTCATCCGACAAGATATCGTCATTACGCTTCGACCCTTCGTTTCGTTGACTGGGACAGGAGACATCTCGGAGACTTGAACTTTGCGTTGGACGTGTAATCCAGAATTTGGGGAGACATATGCGGGGTACGAACCCGACGCGCTTCGCGAGGCGAAACTGTGGGTCCTCCGTTTTTTGCTTAACTGAGCACAGGAGCAAATGCCGGTCGAAGCTGACTGGCCAACTTCCGATGGTGGAACCTCGACCGCGGAGATGAACGATGACAAACACACAAAGCCAAGCATGCACCTCATTATACGTTGACCGCCATTAGTTATTCCATAGGCAGGACGGACGCAGCATTAGTATTGTTGCAACGTTTCGTCACTGAGCACGTACGAATTCTACCATGTGGCTGAGCAGGCTCGTCGCCCAAGACGAAAGCAGTGGAAACTGTGCAAGCGAGCCTATCCCTTCAATTGGCATTCAGTGCGGAGCCCAACAGCCATTCTCAAACGGGCTGGTCCTTTGTTGGCAGTCGTCAGCCCTGGCTGGGTTCGGGGACTGGCAATGACTCCGTACCGAGGAATCCCGCTGACAAACGAAGGCTCCGGAGCCGGGAAATGCCATGCACACTATCAATCAATCGCATTCATCGGAAACGCATTGCAACTTGCGTACCCTCATTCTGGGCGCCTGCGGGAATTTACGAATCTACCTGCTGCAGTCGCAGTGTCAGGGCGTCAGGCGACCCAGCTCTGCGGAATCGACAATGCTTCGCGATAGAGACCCGTATTGCGTAAATGATGGCATTGCATCGCCCCAGCGCAACGCCTTGCACCGCGCTCCGTTACGTGGAACTTGCGACGCTCCGTCAATTTATCTTGGCTGACTACGTAGCGGGCATACCCTGTCGTGCCTGTCTTTGCGCGAAAGGTTGGTGAAGCGAATAGAGTGAAATCGAACCTCGGAGGTAGACGGCGTCGCAGACGGAATTAACCATTAGAAATGCACCCACAACTTTGTCGTCGATTACAAGCCAAACCCCAGTCGGTCCTGATGAGTTGAGACGCCGAGTGGGAGGCGGACTTAACTCGCAATGGTTCACTTCCGCAAATGGCGGAGATATCTGCCTTCCGATGGGACTCATGGAGGTACAGTAAGCAGTCCAAGCGGCAGGGCAACAAAGAAATGGCGGGATGAAGGGACCGAAACGCGAGGGCGGATTTGTCGAAAGCCCGAACCTCCTCACCGCTGCAGCGCGGAACGGTGCCACCTGCGCAAACGGGCAGGGGGTGTGGACGGAGCAACCATCAGTTCGGACTCGTCGGCGTTAAACGGATGCGGAACCAGCGCCTGACACCTCCACATGGATCTTAAACACCTCGAGAGGCTTGGGTATACAAAAGAAGCTGACAGTCCCCTTCAACCCAGACACCATGATTCCACCATCTTCCTATAAGCTCCACAATCAACACAATCAATCGACATTACTGCGACTTTCCGACGCCCTTTAAGATACTTGATCGACCCTGTGGTTGCTAGAAGACTTTGGACTGCACTGCACCCAGCCCTACACCGCCCAGACCACTTTGCTGCCGGTAACCTCCAGGGGCAGCTAACCGAAATCGGCACTGAGTCACTCCAAAAAAATACGCCATAGCACACACTGAATATTAGGAAGCTCTGCTCCCAGCTCGACACGATGCCTTCTACTCTACACATTACAACATCGTCTTCGCAACAATCGAGGCCTACCAAGTCGATTATTGACGCCTCGCCCATTGTTGCATCTCCCTTCAAGCTTGCCACCAAGAAGATGTCGGTAACACAAGCATACTTTCTGGCACACAAGGCCCGGGCGAAGCTTTCGTCCGAGGCTGCCCGCCCCGACCACAACCTTCGCCTGCTCGTCGGCCACGCCAACCTCCTCGACTCCCTCATGCTTGATCTCGCCGAAGCCGAGCGGGAACAAGAATCGTGGTTCAACAAATCGGTTCGTGGCGCCGCCCCAAAGAGCGAAGACAAGCACATCCAATGGGCCGACTCGGTCGTCGAAGAGCCCGAGCACGACTGGCTCGCCGAGGACGTCGACTCAGACTCTTCCGATGACGACAGTGACTTCTCCGACGACGAGGACGTTGAGATGGCCGACATTGTTTCCCTCCAAAGGATACCCTCACACACAGTCAAGGATTTCGGCTACGATATGGAGGAGGATGAGGAAGACTTCGAGGACGACGAGGAGGACTTCACACAGCTCGCCCTACAAAGGAGTCCATCACACTCTGTATCGCCGCCAGAGCTCGATCACGATTCGGACACCTCCGAGGACGAGTCCATGCCGCCATCACCCCCGACCGTCGTGCTCCCTGCATTCTCAGACAATAAGCAAGCAGGGGCCTACTACGCAGCAACACAAGACGACAAGGACGCATTTTACGATGATGGTTACTATCTGCCGCCAAGAAACCCAGCAAGACTGATCTCGGCGATATCAGTTTACTAGCCTTCTTTCATCTCAGCATTTGTCCTTTTTGTCTGCTGCTTCACTAGGCATGAGCGCGGCGTTTTTCCAGCGAATGATACCATCTACTTTGGGTCATAAAAGATTCGGGTTTAGAGCGAATAACAGAGCGCGAAGTGTCACCACTCAGTATAATGAACATTTATGGGTTCATGGGTTTCAATTATTATTATTATTTTCTTTTCTATCTCTCGCTCCCAAGCCTTTGCACCTGGATGGGTGGGCTCATGGTTGAGTGAAGAGAGGCTGGTTGCAGCCTTGGGAGGGGTATTGGATAGCAACCTCGGAGGGGGGGAAAGCACAACAAGCTTCCCATATTCATTGGACATACATAGCTACACTGGACATATTGAACAGAAACAAATATCCAATTGTCACACTGGTTTCTCAAATGCAGTGAAATCGACCTTGTGGAATGGCTCAATCCTACAAAACCTTGAATTCGCGATCACGATGTCACAGTCGTGTGCCCCCTGCAAGAACCTGACAACCTACCCCGACCTCGGGGCGTGGAGTTGATTACCTGAGCAGGCTTAGCTTCCCACCCCTTACCCCTGCAAGATGGGACACGTGTAAATCGATACGTACACCCCCTGACACAGTGAATGCCTGATGACTTCGCTTTTGGGTACGCGCACAAACTCGTGAAACTTTGCTGCCTCGGGCCAATTTTATCCCTTTTGCAAGGCGACCAACAAGCAAGCGAACGAGCGTACGTATGGCGCCTACGTCTCAACCTAGACTTCAGAAGAGGCGGTGCCACGTCAACCAAGGAGTCAATACTTGCTCCCTGCCTGCCTGGGGAAGGGCGCCGCTGGGCCCCAATCCTGGAAACTAAGGCACATGGCTGTCTGATTCATCAGCACCTCCTTGGCGACCCAACCGCCCTCCCTCTGCCCGCACACAGGCGGCGATTGGAAATCGACCAGACGGCTCGGCGACTTCTTTGTTGCACTCTGCGCCCGGTCAGCAAAACGGAGCCGTCCTGGCGAAAAACTTATTGCTGGAGGGTTGCTCCTGCTCGCATTCGGACGCTGGACGGAATTGATGCTTTCAGTCGCTCGGGCTCGGCAGTCTCAGGGGAATGACCCCGGACCTCCCTCCTTTGTTGCGCCTGGCCGACTGACAGGGAGAGCAGGGGAAAAGCAAATGGCGGTCGCGATGTTGTGCGCTGGCGGCATTGTTGGGACAATAATGATGCAGCCTCACCGTGTGTCTCAACGCTCGCCCACGATAAATCCGCCCGACCCTCTTGGCTGGCTGACCTGACTGTGCCGGTAAATAAGGTTGTCCGTAACCCGACCTACGAGAAAGGAGTTGGCGGTATTCGGCCGACGCTGCACTGCAATTTGAAAAGTGAGAGGCTGCCTGAGAATGGGAACACTGCAGCGTGGCTGTGGTTCTAGGCGACGGCGTGGAGAGATCAGCTTGGGGGCCCAACGCCGCACGGCTAGGTCAAAACGCTAGGGAGTCGTGGCCCGCGATGGAATCATTTAGGTGAGGCTGATGCTATTTAGTGAACCCCCGAAGCTGGGAAAGCTGTTCGTTACCATAGCATCCACCTGGGCGGGTTGAGCTAAGGTGTTAGGGCGTTTCCCGGCTGTTTCAAGACGAAGAAAAGGAAAGAAAAAAACCACCCTTCTGGACCCTTCGAAATACGAGTCAAGACATCTGTGGTCCCCCTACTTGAAATGTTGTGAGTTGGTTTCTGTCTTTGCTTTTTGATGTTCGGGTCTGCACTCTGACCAACGCATCGCCATCCCATCAACCGAGTCTGTCCCCGTGTCAAAGCAACCTTTTGGAGGTGCAACCCCAGGTTACTTGCTCTCTGAGATATCCATGGGACAGCGAGGCGGCGCAGATGCCCTGTAACTCCCGGCTACAACTGTGCCTGACAGCAAATGCCTGATGCCCTGCAAAAGGATTTACTACTGCTGACTTGGCGGAGTAACAACGGCGTCGACGTGGTCAGGTCGTTATGAGTGCTCCGCTTTGGCCTGTTCGCATTCGGATGGATCGCTGTGTGTGGATTTGAAATTCCATCTGGGTTCTGGGTTCTTTGATCTCCGTTCAGCTGTGGGTAGGGGGGTGAGCCTCCGTTTTCAAGGTGCCGTTGCCGTTTCTCTATTGAGTCCATCATCCCGGCAGGGCTCCGCTGGCTCGGCATGCCACGCGGTGGCTTGCTGGGGTGGGTTTGCGAAAATCCCGGTGGTAGCGGATATCAGGGGGCCGACTGTGACCTGACCGAATGTGTCATCCACCACAGCGGATCGCGCACCCCACTCCATTGATATCAGAGGCCAATCAGTTGACCGGCACCCATCTCACTGAGTGTCTCATGCAACAGTTGGTCAAGATCGAGATGGCATCTTCGAAATCACAATGAGGCCAAAGCAGTAGGTAGTCACGGGGCATCGAGGCCCTCTATGGAGGAAAGTCATGCGGCCGAATCACCAACAAAATCATATGCTGCGCACTGAGAGGAGAGAGTGCTCCCGGTGAGACTTTGATCAGTTCTTGTCGATAGGCGATATGTGATTGGCTCCGAGGATCTAAGGTTTTCCTAATCGGGCGACCGAGTATCAGTTCATCAAGGCTCGTTGTGGCTTTGCTGACTTCGCATCGGTGCTGGAATCCGTCGCTCGGGATCGGGTCCTGTGCCACAGGATAAAAGTACGGGGAAATAGGGTTGAGATCCCTCTCTGCCCTACAACGTGGCATGAGAGCGGCGCGGCTGTGGGCGTTACGGTGGTGCAAGTGTGCCTCGGCCAATATCTTGAAGGGCGGTGAGGGCATGAGAGTCTGACTGTGACGTGCATACAACGCTTCGTCTCTGATCATGACTCCCGTTGCGGGACGGATGGCAGATGTCGGAACGGGAGACAAGCGCTCGGACGGATTGGATGAATGAATAATAATGGATGATTAATGATCATGGGGTAGTTTGCCGTTGCGACATCTACGGCGCCAAAACGGCGGAGATACCACACCCACCATCTGTTTTTCCGGGGTGAGTCAAGCATGTGCCTCAGTCAGAATCGGCTGCATGCTGCCTTCTAACAAAGTTGCGCAGGGTCATGTCCAGGTTAATCCCGAGCGATACGGATCATGTCCTTGGGTACGAGTCAAAACGGGAGAAAGGCGGGAAGGAACGGCCAGAGCCGGCCCTGTACCCGTAAGCCTATCCGGCCTCGGGCGATATGAGGCCTTTTATTGAGATCACAAGCCTCAAGTGTCGGGAATCCACGCGCACTAGTGACCTGGCACAGCTTGGGCGATGATTGATTCATGGTGAAATTGCGGTGTAAGGCTTCAACGACTTTGTCTCGCGGTTGTTGGGCGAAGCCGACACCTGGGATGACGGACAGCGTCGGTGCAGCACAAGCTTCCTAGACATACGGATCTATAACTATGTCAAAACGTAAGCCCGGAGGTAAGGTCTAACATTGGCCGAAGACTCACGGGGGTAAGATCTCCGTCCTTCCGCGTGGGTTTCGAGTCAGAGCTCCCTGACGAACTGCAAAGTTCCCGGAGCGTATGGAGATAACTAGTTGTGGTGCGCGGGGCACGCTCGGGATGTTCAATCGGTGCGGAGCCCGAAAGGATGACAGGGGTGGGATCGGTAAATCTGCGGTGACATACGTCACCAACGCTCCCACCTCTTGCAAATACACGCGTTGATCGAGTCGTCGCGTCGCTAAACGTAGCTGTCGGAAACGCCATGCAGCCATCAAGGAGAGCATTGGCCCTAACCAAGGCCACGACGCCTTTCGTGTGTCGCGGGTGCCTTTCGCGGGCCACGTCTCAGCGGCGACGGACCTTGACCGGTGCTGCCACACCCCCACCTCTTACCAGCCCGGCACCCTCGGGGCTTGCCCCGCTCGCCTCCCGGCGGTTGATCTCCGTCTCCGGCCCCGACGCCGCCAAATACCTCCAAGGGGTCATCACGGCCAACATTCTCACAGGCCAACCCCCGGCGGCGCAGACCGTCCGCGCCGACCAGGGCTTCTACGCCGCCTTCCTCACCGCCCCGGGCCGCGTGCTGTACGATGTCTTCATCTACCGTGACACGGCCAACCTCTCCGACCTCTCCAACCCGGACCCGTCCGCAACCTTCCTAGTCGAGGTCGACACCGACGAGGCAGACCGTCTCCAGCGCCACATCAAGCGCTACAAGCTCCGCGCCAAATTCGACGTCCGCATCCTCGGCGACGCTGCGGTCTGGCAGGCCTGGGATGACACCACCACCACCACCACTTTCCCCCTCCCCCTCCCACCCAATGCCATCATCCTCCCCGACACGCGCGCCCCTTCTCTCGGGCACCGCTTCCTAACGGCCGGCTCGGCTCCTTCTGTCCCGCTCCCCGCCGTCCCCGAGGAAGCCTACCGCCTCCGACGCTACCTCCACGGCATCCCCGAGGGCCAATCCGAACTTCTTCGCGAGCACGCCCTCCCGCTCGAGAGCAACCTGGATCTGGCCGGCGCCATTGACTTCCGCAAAGGCTGCTACGTCGGCCAGGAACTCACGATCCGCACGCGTCACCGCGGAGTGGTGCGCAAGCGCGTGCTGCCCGTCGTGCTGTACGGCGCAGGGCAACCGCCGCCCGATAAGCTCGCATACCGTCCTGTCTTTGGGAATGAGGAGGAGGAAGTGGGTGGTGGTCTTCACGCGGAGATGGTCCCGTCCGAGACGAGCATAGGCCGCGTGGGAAAGAAGGGACGCAGTGCAGGGAAGTGGCTGAGAGGGTTGGGGAATGTTGGGCTGGCGTTGTGTCGGCTGGAGATTATGACGGATATGGTGCTTCCCGGAGAGACGGCTGCTGCCGGGGGGTATCAGGAGGGGGATGAGTTTGTGGTTGCTGCGGCGGAGGGGCAAGAGGTGAGGATCAAGGCATTTGTTCCGGAGTGGATGAAGAGCGGATTGAGTGAGGGTAGCAGTGTGCATTGAGATGTACAAGGGGGACTGGATTATTGTGTACTATTCTGTATTGTCGTGTATATAAGGGTCTGGAAAACGGAGGGATTATCCTATCTTGGAGGGGAGAGATAGATATGGCATCAGAGGCGCCGCTTCTACACATGTCAATAAGGTATGCAGCAATTTCTACGGTAGAAGCGTTGTGGTGGTGTTAGCTTTAGTTGCACACCGTCCATCCTGTACACCTAAGCTCACTAGAAAGTATCACCTCTTAATCACCTATGTGCGGTTTGAAGATCCTAACATTGAAGCTCAGCAGCTTAGTTCCGTTTAAAAGGGGGTATCATATTCTATGTGTCAAATGGACTTTCTAAGAGGCATCAAGTCAAACAATTAGTTCGATTCACGTCGAAGCCTTGGCTTCCTCCTCCGCTTTCTTTCGCTTCTCCTCGTCACGCTTCACCTGGGCGGCTTTTAAACGTGCAAGTGTCGCCGCGAACTTGTTACTGCTCGAATTCTGAACGGGTTCAACGGCCGCGGTTTCCGCTGGAGGGGGTTGCTTGCATGCGTCAGCCTCTGCCGTCCCAGTAGAAGGATGTGGTGGTGATTTTGATGTCTGCTTTGCGTCCTCTGCGCCCGCGCCTCCCTTTTTTGCCATCATCTTCTCCCGCTTGCGCTGTCGTTTTTTCTCGATCTGGCGTTCTATCTCAGCGATTCGCGCGTCGTAGCTGTCAGCGGAAGCATCGGGTGCAGCAGCTCCTTCCATCGTGGGCGTCTCTGTAGGAGGGCACTTCTTTTCCTTCCTGATTTCCTGCTCCTGCGCTAACCTCTCACGCTCCTCGGCTTCTCTCATCAGCCTCTTGCGTTCTTCAGCTTTCGCCCGCCCACGCGCGAGCATCGCATCACGCTCTGGATCAGGCTTTCCCCGCTCTGCTCGGTGCGCCTCTGTCTTAACACGCTTGGCCGCCTCCTCCCGCTGCTCAAGTTCCTCGACTAGCCGCCTTCGGCGCGTTGACATCTGGTCGAGCTGGGCTCTCTTCTGGAGGATAGCGCGCATGCCGTCGTCGTAGGCTTTCCTTGCCTCGGGGTTTATAAGCGCATCGCGGGCAAACCCGAGGCGCTCGAATAGCGCCGGATCGTAAGCATCGCCTGCCTTGTCGGGGTGGGCGCCCAGGGCCTTGCGACGATAGGCGCTGCGGATCTCGGATTCGGATGCTGTCGCGTCGATGGATAGCAGCGTAAATAGGTCGTCGCCTTTGGCGGCGGCATCGCGCGCCCAGGTGACGAGATCTGTGTCCATTTTGAACTGTCCGACGGCGGCGACGATAAGTCCAACTTCGGTATCTGTGTTTAGGCTCCTGGTGCCACTGTTGGTGGAAATGCTCGAGTTTGGAAAAGTGACGTGGGTCAATAGTTGTGTACCAACCCTAACCCTCCGTCGCAAACAGTGGAATTTAGATGGACGGAGCATCAGCAAGGCACTTTCATTCACTTCTATCAATCTCACAAACACACTGAACTACCCTTCCATGTAGACCTGTTCTTGAAACTCAAAAATTCTCATTAAACATATCATTCCGGGTCGGATCCTCCAATAGCTATGTCTTGACAGCAGTTTCAGCAGCTTCAGCAGCCCCTTCCATCTCGCAACCATCAGAATATCGATTCCTCGTTTCATCATCTCACCTCTACACCGCACCTTCACTCGGCAGCATTGGTCACGCACACTAATACTAGTAGGTGGCGGTGAGCCTTTGCACCAAATATTCGCCGCTGTTGATCCCTGGATACTTTTTCTCGGCCTCTGAGGCATAGGTCCCCGGGATAGCCTCGATGTGGTTCTTGAAGTTGGGATTGCAGAAATAGCTACGACCCATACCAGTCAGTTCAGTACCTTTAATGAATCCTGGGGCTAACTTACGCAATGCTGTATCTTGGCGGATGCGTGTCGCCTTCCCCCTGAGGTGGCTCGACCACGCGATGGATGGTGCTCTTGATGGTGTCGTTGCTCCATCTGGCCAGCAAATCTCCAGCATTGACAACGCACGTGTCCTCGATGGGCGTAGCGTCGACGAACTGCCCGTTGGGACTTTTCACCTGAAGGCCACCCCGCTGGTCCTGGAACAGCAGCGTGATGGAGCCGTAGTCACTATGCTCGCCTGCCCTAACCTGGCCCGGGTTGATCTTGAACACCTCCTTACTCACAGCAGGATAGTGCAACCTATGGGGAACATCAGCGGGCTTTGTCCATATTGAGCAAGTCCTTTGAGACTCATGAGCATTTCACAACCCTCGACACAGCAGAAGGGACAAAAGGGGAAGGAATCAGCCAGAATCAGGTGTCCTTACAGCCTTAATGTGTTGTCGCCGACGTCAACATAGCTGTCGAAAAAGTCCGAGTCAATGCCCATTCCAATAGCGATGGCGCGCATCTGTAGTATATCAGCGAGCATTCTCCATTTTAGGACTTCCTGTCCGAGGAAGAGGGACTGCCTCGAGCCTTGCGAGATACAAAGAACAGGGACAAAACAGCAAGACTCCTCTCCGATCGGGTACTCACAACCTCAACATGCAGAGCCTTGCACTGTTCGAAGAAATCAAGCATGGTGCTCTTGAAGCCCACCAGCTCCCCTCTCTCCACCGGCCAATGATTTGGATGACCAGGCTCATCTTCACGGCCGATTTCAAAGCTCTCTTTAATATCAGGTGCGGCTGCCCGGACCTTCTCAACCTCATTGACATCAGTCAGTAGCGATACCTTCTCCCGCCCCGGCTCAGAGTATCCCCGGTTGGCCTGCGGTGTTGTCCACGCATATGACATCTTCTCCTCCTCCTCTAGCCTAAACAGCTTGGCCGAAGTGCCGAAGACATGGGCGCGTGTTGACGACGTTATGGGGATATTCTTGAGGTAGATGAATCCGGCTGTTTGAAACCCCTTGAGGATGGCTTTGGCTGTCTCCAGCTTCTCTATCTCGCTTCCATTCTGGAACTTGCTGAAGTCAATCAGCGGGATGAGTAGCCCGTCCTGCTGTACAGCGGCCTTCTCCATTTCGAAGCTTGCTGCCTTTCCTTCCGCTTTCTTTCCCTGGTTGTAGTTCGGTGCGTGCAAGTGCAAGTGCGAGTAAGCAAAGTGGCTCAGCCGCACAATGCCGACAACGGCAGTTCAAGTGCTTGTTATATAGGTAAATGGGTAGGAACACATCAATATGCAAGGAGCTTCTTTGTCCTACGCGTGAGGCAGCTTCGACGTCAACAAGTCCCTTCCCGACTCCAGTCAGACAACGGAGCGACGCCCGTATTGGCAAGTGCTCGCTACTGAGGGATCGCGATGATATGTCTTGGGCTGAAACCTAGATACCTCGGCGATGAGACAACTCGTCCCACTTGGGAGCACGCCGTGTGATAAGGCAGATAAGTTTCCGTGGTGTCGATAGCGTTCGGGTGCGGGGGAGGGACCATTGGCCTGCAGCCTCCTGCTCATTCCGCATTAGGGAGGTACCTAACAACATCAAGCTTCATCTTCGGGAAGGCTGCGACCCAACGGTCTCATAGACCTAATTCCCGCCTCTCAGCCAATTCAACACCAATCATATTTCGCTGTGACGAAAACAGCCATGGCAGCACAGCAGCAAACCCCCAAGGCGAAAGCTAAGGTGGTTGACATTCACACGCACATGTACCCGCCCGAATATGTCAAAATCCTGGAATCACGAAACACCATTCCCCTCGTAAGGAAGTTCCCAGGGGCATCAGATCCAAGATTGGTCCTCCTGGAAGCCGAAGTTCCGCTCCTAGAATCTGTGCATCAACAGGATGGCAATATCCCTTCAGTCCTCCCCGGCCGTCCCCTAACCCGGCACTTTTCCAGCCTGGACCAGAAACTCCATTTCATGAACACCCACGACATCGACATCTCCGTCATATCTCTTGCCAACCCCTGGCTAGACTTCCTCCCCCCGGACGAGGCCGGTCCCGCAGCCACATCTATTAACGACTCCTTCTCATCCATGTGCGCCGCCCATCCAGGACGCCTCTTTTTCTTCGCCACCTTACCACTCACCGCACCAATCTCCACCCTCCTGTCTTCCATTCCCCTCACCGCCGAACTCCCTTACTGCCGCGGCGTGATCCTCGGCACATCGGGCCTTGGCGACGGCCTTGATGATCCATCTCTCCTCCCCGTCTTCGCCGCGCTCGCGGACGCAAACCTCACTATCTTCCTCCACCCGCACTACGGCCTGCCCAACGTTGTCTTCGGTCCCCGTGCCACCCGCGGCGAGTACGGCCACGTGCTTCCCTTGGCTCTGGGCTTCCCAATGGAAACTACCATCGCCGTCACACGCATGTTTCTTGCCGGGTTGTTTGATTCCGTTCCAAACCTCCATATGCTGCTTGCTCATAGCGGCGGGACGTTGCCATTTCTGGCGGGCCGCATCGAGAGCTGCATTGCGCATGATGGGGTTCTGGTAAAGAAGATCCGCGACGGGAAGAGGCGGTCGTTGTGGGATGTGCTTAGGAGCCAGGTGTATCTGGATGCGGTCATCTATAGCGAGGTTGGGCTTAAGGCCGCGGTGGAGGCCAGCGGTGCTGACCGGTTGATGTTTGGGACGGACCATCCTTTCTTCCCTCCTGTTAGGGGTGAGAAAGGCGAAGAGGACGGAGAGTGGGAGAGTGTTGGGCTGAATGTCCAGGCGGCGGTAAAGGCCATGGGGGAGGGGAGTGAGCATTATGAGGGGGTTATGGGTGGTAATGCCGTCAAGATTTTGAGGCTTTATGGTGATAAGTAGCTGGGAAGACAATCTGGTACGAATGCATAGCGCAGCATGTAAACAATACGAAGAGACGATAAAAGGAGGGACCGGACACAGTTCATGTTTCAACTACAAGCCCATACATTTTTTATCTTGATGACGGGATGACCATGCTACATAATTGCACCTAAGTCGCCCGCAACTTGAGCTTACCCTTCTTCCGCTTTCCGCCAACCTCTCTGTGCTCCTCTACCTCGAGCAGCGCCTCGCGCTTCTTCTCACTCACAATCTTCAATGCGTCCCGCAACACGCGCGACTCCAGGTTGACACCCTCTTCCTCCCAGGCCTCCATCTTCCTCCCCACGCGGGTCTCGATCGCCAGCACGAGATCGACATCGCGCTGCCCTACGAACATGACCGCATCGCCCTTGCGTCCCGCACGCGCCGTACGACCCACACGGTGGATGTAGTCGTCTGGGTCGCGCGGAATGTCGTAGTTGATGACAATCTTGACCTCCGGGATGTCGAGACCACGGGCAGCTACGTCGGTGGCGACGAGGATGCGCGCCGCTGAGGCGCGGAAGCGCCCGAGGTTGTCAATGCGTTGCCGCTGCGGGAGACGAGAGTGCAGGGCTGTGACACGGTGGTCGAGTAGGCGTAGCAGATGGTGGAGGAAATCAGCCGTGGTGGTGCGGTTGCAGAAGATGATGACCGACTTGTCGAGGTTGGCGGGGGTGAGGAGGAATGTGTGCAGGTAGTGCTCGCGGTGTGTGACGGGCACTTGGAGATGCATCTGGCAGAGCGTGGGGGGGATAGCGAGGGACTGCGTGTCAACCTCGCAGGAGAATACGGGCAGGCGATCGGCCTGCCGCGGCATGTCCTTGAGCGCGCGCACCTCGGGCGTCATGGTGGCTGTGAAGAGAAGGGTTTGCCGCTCAGATGGGGGTGGGAGAGCCCCGAGACATTCTTCGACGTCTGGGAGCATGCTGCCGACGGTGCCACCGGCGAGGAGGCGGTCAGCCTCGTCTAGCACGACGAAGCGAACACGACGGAGACCACAGATGGTGTCCTCACCCGAGGTGCGGATGTGGTCGGCGAGGCGGCCTGGCGTGGCGATGATAACGTGGGGCCGGTTGGCGAGCGCGATGGCCTGCGGGCGCATGTCGGAGCCGCCCGTGATGAGAATGGCCTTCAGGGACTGGGGGGAGGATATGGCCTTGAACTGCTCGTAGATTTGTAGGGCAAGCTCCCGGGTTGGGGTCAGGATCACGGCGAAGATGGCGGACGGGTCCTCAGCCCATTTCTGTAGGATGGGGACCGCGAAGGCCACCGTCTTTCCTGAACCGGTCCTGCTGCCTCCGATGCAGTCACGGCCCTTCAGGATTTCGGGAATGCTGGCTTTCTGGATGCCAGTGGGTCGCTTGATGGCCATGTTGGACAAGGCCTGCACTAGCCATGGGTGCACGCCGAGCGACTCGAACGTCGTGTCGGCATGGAGAGGGGCGAGGATCCTCGAAGCCGGGTCCAGTAGCCCGGCCTGGGCCTCCGGTTGGGTCTGGGGAGTTTTCTCCAGTGCTCGCCTTATGCGTGACGGCACGTTGAATGCTGACTTGACGAGGGGGGTCTCCGAGGCTGTAACTGGCGACACCCGGCGCCGTTTTCGGGGGCCATGGTTGTCCACCGAGTCTGAGTCCGACTCTGAGCCTGACACGCCGCTTTGTCTGGCCTCCTCGTTTTGCTTCGCCGGCGGATGCACATCGGAGTCCGACCCAGACCCAGACCCCGAGACGCTGTCGCTCTCATCGACGACTTCGTCGACCGGCTGTTTCCTAGCCCTTGCCCGGGTAGGCGCAGCGGAAGGCATGCTGCGCACTCCTGCTTTTTTTGCTGTTGTTAATGTTGCTTCTGATATTGGCTGTTCCGAAATACAGGGCCAATGGGGAATTTGAAGGTATAAAGTGTCAGCCAATTTCTGTTTCAAAGCATCGTCAGAAACTTTGGCAAAATTTAGATGTATTCGGCCGCCGTTTTTCAGCACATTCATTTTCTCCACACATAGGCTGCCCAATCAGATAACAACACCAGATGGAAGCCGCAGGTTCACAGGCTCCACTTCGACTTCGACCAACTTCATCCCCCAGATGACCCGTCACCTAATTCTATCTCGATTGTCGCAAAGGGCAAGCGACAGGTGTAAAAGTTCAGGGGAAATGGATTTCCTTCGGCATGAAATCGCCGGTGCCCACCCAAAGATGCAACACAATGGTCTCGGGGATTCTCGTCGAAATGGCCCTTGGTCCCTTACCTATATTCAGCATCATCATGCACCATTTTGGGTTCCGCATTACCGTCAGCACGGCACCTTCGGTTCATCATCCCGTCCTTTCGCACACAAGCAGAGAACGCGACGGCATTGTCAGGTATAGTTTCTATTCATCTGGAAAGAAAAGTGGATCAACCAACCGTCAATGTCGTCTGAAACGACCCGAAGCGCCGGCCAACGGCAAGGCTGGGCGCTTAGGGGTGCCCTGGCGCCTGCGCTAAGGTAGACCTGGCTTGGCGAACAGACCCTGTCGGCTTCGTCACTCGCCTGCCCTCTTGGGCTCATGGGCGCTTGGGAAAACGAAGCATTGAACCAGCGAACCAGTGACGGGAGCAGCACCCTCGACCTACTCACCTCAATGCACTGTACGAACTGCAGCCACTTGGGGATACGATCGTCGCGAATGCTGCTGATATCTCTTCCGTGGCGACCGCTTAACCAGTGGAACCGATGCTCCCAGGAGGATCGCTGTGGAAAGGCGCGGGAATCAATTCAGCTGGCTGCCAAGTCTCCAATTGCCTCCTCGACAGACTTCGAAGGTTCGTGGCAATGGCGCAGGAAACTTGTGGGTGCAAGTGTGATCGGCCATTGGGAAATGCTTATTCCATCAAGAACATCAGAAAAGCATCCCGACGTGGCCATCCGATAACATACCTACTGCGTAGACCCCAAAGGGCCCCCAAACATTTAATGGGCACCGAGCCTCGCCCAGCAAGTCTGGATCCCCGCAGATAACATGTCGGGCATCACAGGACTCCGGGAAGTAGTCCCGACGAGACAGGCCTGGGTTCCTTGTCTCTGCAAAACGCATGCAAAACGCACCACACATACCAAGCACGCACGCACGCTCGTGAACAAGCGCAGCAAAGGTGGTGATGGTGCAGCAGTGACCTCCAGGGCTGCGAGGAAGACGGGGCAAAAAGGCTGCAATCCGCGGTCGCACACGTCCGTTGCACACCACACCTAGCTCCTCGGCACAGTGTGCCCTACAGTAGGCACTCCTGTAGAGGTAATGGCAGCATTGAAGAAGCTTGCCCTGGGAGCCCCCGAGTTGAGGTGCATGCCGCTAGCCAGTGAGAGAGGCCTGATCGCGGCGTGGCGGCTCTGGGTGGTGGTGTTGAAGTCTCAACCGCAGCGGCGCAAAGCGAGTGATCACCGCACTTCGCTTGGCTGTTGCCCCCTTCCATACCCTAGGTCTTCATGGCTGTTTCCATCTTGGGTTCGATGACGTGACGTGACGTTGCGTGAAAACAGCTAATTAGATGAGTGAACCCTGTCAAGTCGCTGCTCACCAGGCGCCCGTCTCCAGAGAACTCAACAGCTCCCGTCTGACACTCGAACCTGGATGTCCCCGGGCCTGAAGGACTCCCCCCGCCGTCGGGAGGCAACAAGGGAGGGGCAGAGAGGCAGGCCCAATAGCTGCCCTGTCTGTGTGAGCCAGTGGGCCTATCACATTGGGGCCCCCGCCAAGTCACCTGGGTGGACGGTGCGAGGCGAACCAGGAGGGCCCTGAAGCCCGAGGGTTTAACTCCCCCACCTTGCCCGCACTTCCCGTCATCGACACCACCTCTCCAACTGCAGCATTCCATCCATCGAGCAACAAACATACCTACAGGATTGAAGAGCAGAGTGGACGGACAACCCCCTCAGCCCCCAGGACGCCCAATATATGCCGATCGTGCAACCAAACCACCACTCGTACAGTCAGACTCGAGCCTACCTTGCACATCCCCGACAGGTGCATTGCTGGTTCGTGGGTCGCTGAACGGCTGCATCACTCAGAGCCAAAAGGCTCCAATCCCCCGACGTGCATCTGGGCTCCTTGCACTGCCGTCGTGCCGCATTTTGCTCAATCTGCATCTTCCATCGCCATAGACCCAAAACCGCCCGGGTCCTGTCAGCTCGTCACTTCGGCCCTATTACCCCTAGCCAACTTCTCCTCGCGGCTTGTAGCAGAGTCCAACAAGATTGTTTGCCTATCTACCTAAACCCAGGCCACCGCATTTCATCCCCTCGGACGCTCACCCCCCTTTCTCGAGTAGCAGTAAGGCGACTGGCAAACCACCGCTTCGCGACCACGCCCAAAGGCCATGGTCGATTACGAGACCCCGAACAGCGAAGGCGCTGCCCCTCGTGTATGAATCCAACCTCCCTTCTCGATCTCTCTGCTGTGATTCTGTCTTCATCCTACCACTACTCTCGTGTTAGGGCTTGTCTCCTCGACCACGAGAGCGTGCAAGCTCTCTGTCAGGAGAAGGATGGGTTATCTCGCCGTCATTTTTATGCGTTTCTATCCATCGCTGACAATTCGTAATAATTAAAGCCCTCAAAACCCGTCTTGACGCTTCCCCATCTGGCCTCAAGCCCAGCCCCTACGATGTCATCCCCGGTTCCCCTTCTTCGGCCGGCCATTCCTGGCTCGAGGCCCGGTGGTCGTGCACCACGTCTCGGGCTCGCAATCCCGCCGTCACCCAGCGCCAAACCTCTAGGCAATTCAGCGGTTCCCACCGGGCGGACGCTCCCTGTTCTCCACCTCGCTACTCCGATGGGCAGCTCTGTCACGCCACAGGAACAGCATGGTCGTCCGACATTGACATTGCAAGGCATGAGTGCTAGCGGAGGTAGCGAGAGCAGTGCGGCTCACAGTAGAAGCGGCAGCTTTGGGCCCCTGGATGGCCGCGGCAGCATCCCTACCAGCGCCGGATCACAATACAGCGCCCTCTCCTTTGCCAGCACGTATGGGATCGGGAACAACGGGCTCGGTGCGCTAAGGAATCACGGAACTCCCGATCCGGTCTCCGCTGTCGGCTCCATATACTCGAACACAAGTGAGGGGGGCGCCGATACGGAGAGGGATGGCAGCCTGCACGGACTGGAGAACTTCGATAAGCTCAGCTTAGAGAAGGCAATGACGTTAGACGTCGAAGATTTGGACGATGAGGGATGGCGGATCGCCAGCCATGAGAAGAGGATTATCGAATTGGGCTCACTCGGAGAGGGCGCGGGGGGCGCCGTAACGAGGTGTAAGCTCAAGGGCGGTAAAACCGTGTTTGCTCTCAAGGTGCGTCAAATTGGCGACGAGTACCCGAAGTCGAGCGAGGATTGTTGCAACTCACTAACGATCGCGTGTAGATCATAACCACAAACCCAGATCCCGACGTGAAGAAACAAATTTTCCGCGAGCTGGGCTTCAACAAAGAGTGCGCCTCAGAACACATCTGCCAGTACTACGGCGCGTTCCCAGACCCTTCGACAGCCACCATTTCCATCGCCATGGAATTCTGCGAGGGTGGGTCGCTTGACAGCATTTACAAGGAAGTCAAGAAACTCGGCGGTCGCACAGGAGAGAAGGTCTTGGGTAAGGTCGCCGAAGGCGTGCTCCATGGCTTGACATACCTGCACAGCAAAAAGATCATCCATCGCGATATCAAACCTAGCAATATCCTGCTTTGCCGCAATGGCGACGTCAAGCTGTGCGACTTTGGCGTTTCGGGTGACTTCGGCACTAAGGGTGAGGCCAACACGTTCATCGGTACCAGCTATTACATGGCCCCGGAGCGTATTACAGGCCAGTCATACACAATTACGTCCGATGTTTGGTCTACGGGAGTCACACTACTCGAGGTTGCTCAGCACCGCTTCCCCTTCCCAGCTGATGGCACTGAGATGCAACCCCGGGCCGGCCTCATCGACCTTCTCACATACATCGTCCGCCAGCCGATACCGAAACTCAAAGATGAGCCGGATGCCAATATTATCTGGAGCGACAATTTCAAATACTTCATCGAGTGCTGGTATGACCTCCGACCCGCTGCTTTACCCTCCACTACGTTTGTAATAACTAACTATTCATACAGTCTCGAGAAAGATCCTACCCGGAGAGCGAGTCCGTGGCGCATGCTTGACCACCCGTGGATGTTGGATATGCGCTCCAAACGTGTCAACATGTGTCGCTATCTCTCACAGGTTTGGGGCTGGGAAGAACAAGCATCCGAGCAACCGCAGGCGTCGCAAACGGCGCAGACATGAAGCTCTACGGCTTGTTCGCTTGGCACTTTGGGTACATGTCCGGTGACAACTGCGTCGCCTCCAGAAAAACTGGTCGTCACGACGAGCGTTGTCGCTGAGTGTGAAACAAGAACCTCGTCTTGACCAAGGAATAGCGCAATATCTCGAAACGCGGCTTTTTTAGGCAGCGCCGGCCGACCACCCACTGTCAGCAGAACATGAACCAGCAAGCAGACGGATAGGGATGAATAAGAAAAGGGGGGCCGATCTGGCCTTGCCACATTTTTTATGTGAGGCATGATTTAGTTAGTTGGATGGCACGCGTGTGGCTTGTTCGGCGGTGGCAGAATCAAACATCGCTGAAAGAGATACCTCTTCCCCTTTTTATCACTTAAAATAACAAAGTCATCTATATATCTGCATTGTCCACTTTTTCTTCAAGCCACATATTCCCCTCTATCTTCCGCTCTGTTGGCAATCATGAAGACCTGGCTTTTTTCTCGTTTGGGCGACTTCGACAGACTCACCGTACCAGCCAGGGAAGGCCCTTTGCGCAGAGGGACCTGGGACCTTGTGATGATATGATACATGGTTAGGATAGAGGGTAGCATATCGACTCTGCGGCTTGAAGATAGCCGGCGGACAGCTCATCCAGCCTCGAAGTCAACGCTGGTACGAAAGTGATGAACCATATACACAGTGCGCTGTGGCATAGCCGCATCATACCGTATTAAGAGATTTACACAAACATCATATGACCGAGATGTTATAGAAGTGCCTGATTCCTATGTGCTACGTACAGTACGAAAAGGGGTATCTCGGGATGCTTCCATGATCTCATCATCGTTGCCCACTCCTTTTCCGCTTTACCACAACGCCCCAGAAATGGAGAGCAAATGCCGGGAAAAGCCAGGCCTAGGCGATAGCTTGCCACTGAACTCCTCAAGATAATCCCCAAACGCCAAGATCCTTCCTCTCCGCCGCCCTCAGATGCAAGTTGATATATGCACGGGACAGACGCAAAATGCGGATATATCCGAACAAGCCAATAAAGCCTTGAGAAAAGTCGCTCAGTGTCAAACCGTAAGAGGTCAGCGACTGTGTCGAGCCGAGTACCAGCCGTGTGATACAAGAGACCGCCCAGATGAGCGAGGTAGAACATCGGTCAAGACCAAACAATGTCAGTTTGCCATTCCAAATGACAGCAAGTTGAGCAGTGGGTTATACACTAGCGGATGAACTCGACTAGGAGGTGGTGGAGAGCCTATCAGGCAGACTCTGACGGGGCACGCGAGCCTCCAACAGACGAAGGACGAACGAAACCGACAGATGAAGCACGTATGCCGTTACCGGACGAGGGGCGGACACTGTCCTCAGCTCCGGTGCCCATCAGCTCTCTGAGGACAATGGTTGCGTAGTTGCTGCACTTGAGCTGGAACTTCAGGACGACAGCAATTTTTGTGGCGTCCGGGTTGCTGGCAATCTCATGGCTGAAGTCATTCACCGATATAATCGGGTTATCTGAAGGCTTGCGGAAGGCAGGCAAGACGATCTTGCCAATTTTGGTGACAGTTGAGCCCTCTTCAACGTTCGCCACGCCATCGCCAGGTGACTCAGGCTTGACAACGTTCGGGAAGGGAACAGTTGGCAGCATGCCGCCATACCAGTTGAGAGGGTCGACGGATCCTGTACCATTGGCCTTCGACATGGCCTCGTAGTACGCCTCTGACACACTCTTGGGCTCCACAGTTGGAGTAGTATCATCTTCTTCCTTGATCGCAGCAGAAGTGGGAGGAGGAGCATCTTTCATCTCTTCGTCATTCGTAGTTTCGTTGGACTTGCTCGGGTCAGTGATCTCCGCGGAATCTTTGGGAGAAGTCTCGGGGAGTTCCTTGGCGAGTGCATTCGTCTCCCCGTTACCAGCGACTGGGCTAGACTGCTTGACTTCGGTCTCAGTGGTGTCGTGGTGCCGCGCGAGCTTAACACGCTTGTCACTACCATCCATACCGGTCTGAACCCAAGTCTCCTTCGTGGTGATGACTACATCCGCTGAGGGCGACTCCGATGCTTTACGACGGCGATCTTCAGCCATGATGCCATCATACTGAGCAGCATTCTGCGCAAAATGAGTCCAGCGAGCGGCTGAAGCCGCAACCTCCGGAGGCGGCGTACCCGAAGCCAGACCGTCCTCGCGGGCCTTCTCGGCAGCTGCGAGCTTCTTGTTGTGATTGCAAATGTCGAGATCGGTTGGATACAGCTGCTGGGTGTCATCCGAGTAAAGTCGAATTGCATACTCAGGCTCCGTGATGAAACGTCCGATCAGATGACGATAATTGCCACTCAAACTGAACTCCTTGTGGCGGCGGCGCATGTCGTGCGGATCGAGGCCACCATTCTCCTCCCTTCCCATGAACTCGGCATAGTACTCGCCGATATTGTTGAGCGGATACGAAACATCATAACCAGGTGTCGGAAGAACAATGTCGAAGATCGTATACTTGCCAGAGGCAATATCCTCCGCAGTCAAGGGACGTGCTCGAGCATAGTAGATGTCATCGCTATCCGCCTCATCCACAATCTCGGTATCATTGACATCGCCCTCAATAGTATCGCCACCGCCCTTCTCATTCTCAAGCACAAGATCGCCCTCAATGAGTGTGGCTCCGTATTTGGACCAACGGCGGGTTGCCACAAAGTTCCAGACGAAAGACTGATACGCGTGGATGTACATCATGCGCATACCACGGGTAATACTCAGAATGGCACCCATGAAGTCCTTCGTGTTTCTGCTGAGATGTCGGATGATGGCAAGCTCAGAACTGAACCGCTTTGGAAGACACTCAATGGCCTTTGCAGCGTTCTTTGTCGCTTTCCACGTGGTAATGGCCTTCGCGCGGTAGAAGTCGTCACGGTTGCTATCGCCCATAGGCCCGTGGCCCTGGGGCATCTTGTTGGCGAGCACGTCTTGGAAGTATTCCTCTTCGACGTTCAAGATATCGTCAATAGCGCTCTCATAATCGCCCTTCAGAATCTTCATGCCCAACGAATGAGTGCCGATGCTATAGGTCCCAAAACGCTGAAGACCGAAGTAGTTGAGGTAACCGTGGTGTTTAAGATATGCGAGCCCAGTCTCGACAGAGGACTGTATCATTCTCATGCGTTGCTCAACTGAGCCCTCTGATGCCCCCAGGCCCATGGGCTGGCAGTTCTTGATGGTGATGATGAATTCATTACCACCATGTTGGCCAAGCTGGAGTGGCACCTTCGAATGCCCGAAATCTCCTACCTTTACGTTCGGGAGTCGCGAATTAAGCCAAATCATGTTGTTCGCGCGCTGTCGGTAAATGCTGACGCGTTGGACTGTACCAGCACGGCGGTCCTTAGTGCCAGCAAACCCGAAGTTAGATGCCTTGATTTTCAGGAGGCGAGCAATGGTATTGATCGCATCCATTGTGTCCTTGTTCTCTTTGTAGAGAGTGAAATGGAGGTAATCACCGCCAAGCTGACCAAAACTTTTCCCTGCCTCTCTCGTCGGACGATTGCCCTCGCGGCGGGAGTTCTGGTTTTGATGTCCATTGCGGCCGCCACCGGTGAACTTGGCGGCCACCGCGGTGATGATGCCGGTACTGTCAGCGAGAGTCTCAAGACGGCTCTCGAAGATACGCCGGATTTCCTAAGGATCGTGTGAGCAAGGTTTCGCGAGTACCATGAATTGAGCAAGCACCAACCTGGTGGACAACAGCACGCTGTGATCTGTCCATGATGGGATCGAAGACCACAGACCGCTCATCGCTGGGAATTTGCTTTCTGGCTTGAACCTTCTGGTCGAGGTCAATCAACTTTTCGGCGATAGCCTCACTGAGCAAGCTTGCAAGCGCATTCTTGTCCTCTTCTGAGATTTGCTTGGTAATGGGCTCAGGCTTGACTGTGGGCTCGGGACCAGGAATGCGAAGACGATTGGTCCGAGGATCAATCTCAGAATCGGTAATGATCCGGCCGTTATTCTGGCCAACAGTCGTCGAATTGCGATTATTGTTGTGACCATTCAAAGCGAAGTTTCGGGCCTGTCACGTAGATGTTAGGCACGTCTTCACCATCACCCAGCATTGCACTCCCACTGGGGATGCTGGGTTCAGTATGTACGGGTCGTGCTTACCAGCTTCTCTTGCTCTTCATCAACTTCATAGTCGTCGAGATGGACGACGGAGCCATCCTTCCGGATCTCATAAACGAGAAAATCTGTGTAGCTGAGTGGTGGTCAGCAAAGTGCCCCAGTATGGCCGGTGAGAATAAGATAAGACACGTACCGCTTGCGAACATCGCCGTTCCAAGCAAAGTTGATGGGCGTGCAGCGCTGTGTGATACCAAGATTCTTCTCGTTTGCGGCGCGCACAGCAGGCACGTGAATGCCCTCACGGCGCGACATGGTGAGGTAAACTGATGAGAGCGATTGAATAAGGGAATCGCAAGTTGATGCAGGAACAAACAACAGTGAGTGAATGTGGAAGGCACCAGTGAGGTATGAGAAGGCGTGGTTGTCAGGTGTAGATGGTGGGGTTGCTTAAGACTGGAGGAGGAGGATGCTCAGCCGCGAGATGGGGTATGCGCCTCGGAAGGTGCGCTGCAAACTGAAAGTCGGAAAGGCGGGTACTTCAGGCCCAGTGAATGAACCGTAAATTATTTTCTGGTGCCATATAATTCTGGGTGTGATTGCGACCCATTCACTTACGAGTGTAGAGGATAGAGATGGGATCAAAAGTGTCGGAATTTTAGGTGGGGCTAGGCTGCTGTTGGAGAATGGGCAACTCCACTCTTTCCGCACTTCTGCACAGCCGGTGCTTTCAGAGAGGTGAATTCTGATCGCGAGAGGTGTAAGAATTAATTGTATTGTTTTTATCATTTATTGTCTAGGTATTTCTCTTTCTGTCTGAACCGTTTGCCAGCCCCTCTCGTTCCACAATGTCTTCAACCGGAGACGGTATGTTGGATTCCCTCGATGCAGCAGCGAAGACGTACTTAAACGACCGGCGGGGTGTATGGATGCTGACTCCAGTGTATGATGTCTTGGGGGAGCTGTTCTCCGTAGATACAGTCCTGAATACTTGGGCTTTTGCACAACCTGATGGCGAATGTCAGTTCGGACGAGGAGTGCTGTTTTTTCTCTCCTGGGACACTAACCCGTCGACAACAGTGGTACATCGCAGATCGAAGTGGTCCGACAAGAACGCCATATTGTTGAGCCCCCCTGTGCCTATTTGGCATCGCTGTCTGTCGTTGCTGCAAGACTTGCATCGGATCTCCCACCGTCCGTTCGCTGCCATCGGTGCTTCTTCGAGCGGTAAGGCCGAGATCAACGAGAAAGTCGCGGCGAGGACTAGGAGCAGTCTCGAAAAGGGCATCATCGTTCGTGTTAATCTTGGCAGGAATCAGATCCAGGGACAGTTGGCGTTCTCTCCGCCTTGCTTGGCAGTCAGATGAATATCGATTGACGGACTGTTGGTTCTGACTCGGTGTCAACGAAGCCCTTTCTGAAGAAATATGGGAGAGAACTGGATTATGCGATGGCAAGACAACAGCTGTGCAAAATGATAGACAGAAGTAGAACGAGAATCTGAATGGTGGTCTGCGGCTCTTTTTAACTCCTGAGGCCATTCCGGGCGATTGCTCCTGCGCGACAAAATGGCATCAAGAGGTCGTGCTGTAGGCGTGAAGCTACCTTCCCTACTTTAGACCTTCCTCTTCCTCTGGGCGAGGAGCTATTACTCGGTGTATAATATTACATTGTCGGGGCCAAGCACTCACGACTTGAACATGGGGAAGCTGTCAGCAAACCACAGAATTGTTGTCAGCAGGGAAGGGGTAAGTCAACAACTACACCCGGAGCTCGGCAACACATATGCTTAGAATAGGTATTTCATCAGTAAGACCATTGCGCCATTGCCCAACAAGTAGGTTCCTGGACACATAGGTAGAAAAACAGGCAGCTACCAGGTGAAGATGCCTCGTAAAACCCTTTGTCTATTCAAAGCCCGACAACTTGTCTGCTCGCTCGGCAGCAACCAATACCGAAAGTTGCTAGGCGTCGCTTGGTTTTGCTTCATGGCGACAACGAGGTTTGGTAGGAGCGGCTCGGGAGGATCGTCGTTCTCGGGGCAGCGGGGGGGAGGGGGGCGGAGACATCAGACGATGGTCTCTGTGGGGGCAAGCCGTGAGAAGTACAAATGCATAGGCAAAATGCATGTCAAACCACGGGCAGCCGAAGTCCAAGGGGCGAACGTTGAACCCGTAGATATTGCCGCTCAGACAGCACAATCAGTTCCAGACTCCTGAAAGGCGGCAAACCTGTCTGCGTTTCGACAGCAGCCAACGACACCTTTCTAAAAGGCAGGCACATGTGGTGTAAGATTATGCAGGACTACAAACTTCTACTTAGAACAATCTCTAGCCCGAAGAAAAGGGCTATTTAATAGACCTATGAGTCGAGAAGATGTCTTGGAGCCATGCTCTGCCACAGAGGATGTTTGAGTCTGTTCGCCATAGTGGGTCTCGAAATTCATGCATCGCATCGTCGTAGCCGCGGGCGCTGTGCTCGTCTACCAACATGACACCTGCCAACTTCCCGCTGGGAGCGAATCACCGCCGAGTATGCCTGCTAGCAGTGCTTTGCCACTTCGCATGTTGTATCGCAGAGAGAAGGATGCAGGATTGTCAAGGGGTTTGATGATGCCGGATCCAGGATGGCCACAACTGGCAAAAGGCGCCCACAGAGCGGTCGCATGAATTGCTGTCCGCTCTGATCATGTTGATTACAAGCGGTCATTGTTATCATGTACTTGGATATCCGCTGGCGTCTGACAGGAAGCCGAGAAGTGACTGCTGGATCGAGGGGCAGACCGGGATCCCTAACCGCATCTAGGAAGAACCCAAGGGTTCCACGGATGAGATGCATGAACAACGGCGGGGGGCTTGGGGGGCGTTCTGCAGGGACAAATCAAGACGGGGTGGTCGGGGTCGCAATCTGATTTGTTGACGCGTTGTGCCAGACCCTTGGATTCGAAGCAGAAGAACCATTGTCAGGTACAACTGCGTTTCAGCTTGAGCCTGTATGCCAGTCCAGACGATCCTCGGTACTTAGGCTGCTCGCGTTAGGCCCCCCTGCGGAGGTACCTGAGATCTGTTGGCATGAAGAGTTCCGTATTTCCGTATAAACAGGACGTCTCGCTGCCATAGCCGTACTCCGCACAATTATTCTGTATGTTCGGCGGTCCTTTCACACAATCGCGACTTGACATCGAACTGGATCCAATTAGGTTGGCTCGAAATTGAAGGCTCGACAATTGGAAGTGATTGGCAGCAGGGCCCCCAGTTGGCGCTATCGATACCTGCTGCAGCCCAGCCACTGGAGGCGCGCCATGGCAGCATTGCCGGGAGCGGGGCTTGACAGCCAGGAGCGGCAGCCGGCAGTGGCCGCCGTAGCACCAGCTGTTGCCAGCCACGAGAAATTTCCCGACCTTTGTTTACACGGGCCAGGAGACGATGCCCAGCTCGCCCACGCAACCATAATCAACACCACCACCACGCAGCTCGGCCGCCCGACCTCGCTCTCCATACACTCGGTCGCTTCATCCGCTTCCGCATCGGCATCCGAATCCGACACATTTTCATCCTTTGATTCGCGCCGATCATCGGTAATTAGCAGCTCATCATCCCAATCGCTCTCGCCCTCGATCGGCTGCCCAACAACCGACATCCAAAAATCCAACACACCAAGCCCCGATTCTGCCGCTTACCAGCCACACTCGCTCACGCGCAGCCGATCGAACGCAAAGCAGCTGCATGCCGCCCGTCTGCAGCGCTCAGGCTCAACCAGCCTAGCCCTCTCCAACTCCAAGAAGGACGGCAAGAAGGGCCGCTTCCAGCGATCGTCATCCAACCCCGGCGACGCTCTCGCCGCCACCGAGCCGGCCCACGAGAAGGGCCTGACCAGGATGGCTTCCGCTGAACAGCAGCGGTGGATTACAGTCCAGCAAAAGACGTTTACCAAATGGCTCAACACGAAGATCGAGGCTCGCGACCTCGAGGTCAAGGACCTCGTGCAGGATCTCAGCGATGGCGTCATGCTCATCCACCTGCTCGAGTGCCTCTCAGGCGAGTCGCTCGGCCGCTACGCTGCTAAGCCGAAGCTGCGAGTGCAGCGCTTTGAGAATTCGAACTTGGCTCTCAACTTCATCAAGTCCAGGGGGATCCAGATGACCAATATCGGCGCCGAGGATGTGGTAGACGGCAACCGCAAGATCATCCTCGGTCTCATCTGGACTTTGATTCTGAGGTTCACCATCAACGACATCAATGAGGAGGGGATGACAGCCAAGGAGGGCCTGCTCCTGTGGTGCCAGCGTAAGACGGCGTGCTACGACGAGGTCGACGTGCGGGACTTCAGCGCTAGCTGGAACGACGGCCTTGCTTTCTGCGCCCTTCTGGATATTCACCGCCCTGATTTGATTGACTACGATGCTTTGGACAAGACCGACCACCGCGGCAACATGCAGATGGCCTTCGATATTGCCCACAGAGAGATTGGAATTCCCAAGCTGCTGGACGTGGAGGATGTGTGCGACGTTGCCAAACCCGACGAGAGGAGTTTGATGACGTATATCGCTTACTGGTTCCACGCCTTTTCCCAGATGGAAAAGGTTGAGAACGCCGGTCGCCGAGTCGAGAAATTCGTCAACAATATGCAAGGGGCCTGGGAAATGCAGAGCGCCTACGAGCGAAGGATGGCAGCTCTCCTCAAGGCCATCCAGGCGCAGATAGAGAGCTGGCAGCTGGCCAAGTTTGAGGGGACATATACCGACGCCAAGGCGCAAGCTACAGCGTTTGCATCTTACAAGAGAGGGAGGAAGAGGGAATGGGTAGCAGAAAAGAGCGAGCTGGCCACGTTACTCGGAAATATCAAAACAAAGCTTGGGACATATCGGTTGCGGCCGTATGATCCACCAGCTGAGTTGAGGCTAGATGTTCTGGACAGGGAGTGGGCCAACCTCGCCAAGTCAGAGATGGTCAGGGGGCAGCTGATCAATGAGACTATCAGAGAGTATGTTATCGCCATTCATAATGCATAGAGGCAAGGCTAACGATTGCAGTATCAAAAACGGACTCCGAAAGTCTTTTGCTGACAAGGCAAACGACTTTGCGCTGGCACTCAACACAATGCAGCTAGCCCTCTCGGGGTTGGAGGGTGATGTGGAAGATCAGTTGCACCACGTACGCAAGATCGCGGACAACCTACCGCCTCTTGATGCATACCTGATAAACATTGAGGCTGTTGACATCAAGTGCCAAGAGGCAAACATTGAAGAGAACGACTTCACCACCTACACATACGACGAACTTGTCTACGAGCTTGGCCTGGTGAAAACCTCTGTCGCCAAGAAGCTTACTTTCCTCGAAAACCAGATGGTGGCACGAAATATGACCAACTTAACGCCGATTCAGCTTGAGGAGTTCGAGTCGGTCTTCCGCCACTTCGACCGCGATGACACCAACAGCCTTGCTGAGCTCGAGTTCAGCGCTGCTCTGGCCTCGCTTGGGCTGGTCTTTTCCGAAGATGAGATGCACGAGTACTTCCTTGCCACATCCAACGGGCGCGACCGTGTCACATTCGAGCAGTTCATCCGCTTCATGGTTGAGGTTACCGAAGATCAGAACACTGCCGAGCAGGTCTTCCAGAGCTTCCGAGAAGTGGCCGACGGCAAGCCTTACGTCACTGAGATGGACCTGCGTCATTCACTCGTACCAGACGAAGTCATCGAGAAGCTTGTCGATATTATCCCCCGCCATAGCGGGCCCGACATGCAAGCCGATCGCGGCATGCCGCAGTATGACTACATCACATTTATGGAGAAGCTGATTAACGACGAAGCGGCAGGCGGTGTGTTACAGGATAGGACAAACGGAAGGCTCAGTCCGACAAGGCAGTTGAGTAAGGGAAACGGGCTACATTAGAGAAGTCCCGTCGTTTCTTTTTTATTAGGGAAAGGCTTGCATGTTCGCAGCAAGAGTTGGATTCTTGTTGTTTTGTGTGGCTGAAAACTGTCTTGACTTAGCATAGCATGGTATAAGGTATCGGGATTAATAACAAACGCCAAAGGATGGGAATGGCCTTGTGCCAATTTGCTCTTCGCCTCTCCGACCTGGTCCCGGGCGGAATCCAAAGGCTGGCTGCTGGCTGGCGGTTTATATATTCTTTTATATATGGTATACCTTCTTCGCAATATATGTTGGTGTTGTTCGTGCATGTGCTTAGTTGATGAGCTCTTGGGTAGCATGCCCATGAAAGCCTCATGTCGTAAAGCCCATACTGTAAGAAGCCACCATGCTGCCCTGGCAGAAGTTCCGTGAGGGGCATTTTTCCGTACAGAACAGAGCGGCCCTTCTTCCGTTCGAAATCTTCGTTCAGTAGGTAGAAATTCATGATTGGAGCAGATATTGTTGGCTAAATGAGTAGTTGTTCTTGACTAAGTGACTGTGCGAGTTTGCATGATCCCCTCCTCTAGTTACATAGCATTATCGGTTGTTTTCTCCACCACTAGAATAACATCAAAAACAAGACCGGTAGCTGTCGAAATCTATCGTGGCACCCCTCCCCCCAATGATCCCAAATCCAAACAAGTAGTAGATAGTTACCTGTTCGGTGATAGCGCCAACCCATCATAAATGACCCCTAACCCCTCGGACTCCCCGGCCTACATCGCCACATATATACCGCCTGTACAGACATCTCAGCGCCCCCCGCCCCAGACCTTATCCCATGAGCCGGTGACCCAGTCATAGATTTGTAGGTTCCAAGGATACTTCGACACCCATACTATTAGTCCGCCCACCAATCCTAAACCTCCGAGCACCTCTAGCGCCATCAGGCCTTTGTATCTCAACTCCGCCGCCACCTGCAGCAACCCAAGTGGATCTTGGTGGTGCGTTGTTGCCTGTCCATCAGTATTCCCCAGTCCGGCGGCGACCGCAGCAGCATCCATACGCAATTTTCTCCGAATCTTCTCGTGGAGTCTTTCCGTACTTCGGCTCCGGCCTCGACCAGGTAACGGCACAAGAGAACCATCCTGAACGCACTCGTTGATCTTCTCTGTAAGCCAGACAGCGCGCTCACCGCGGGAGAGGGCGGCATACTGCGCACGCTCGTTGTCGATGCTTTTTTGCAAGTCAGCAGCCCAATTAGCGAAGCGAACCTGAGCGAGCCGTTCCTCGCGTTGCGTATGGTCGGTTATCCGAGCGAGGGCGTACGAAGACGTGGGCCCTAGAGGTGGCGTGAGAACTTGGCTGTTATTATTGCTCTTGCTCTGGTGGGATTGCGGGTAGGAGCTAGAGAGAGTTAGGGGTTGCTGAGGCGAGAACTGTTTGGCGCTGGCCTCGGAGTTGCGCCACTGGACGTATTTTCGGGCTGCAAAATGTCGAAGCCAAGAGGTACCGTCCTGGCTGAAGACACGGTGTACCAGGGTAGCCAAGTCGGTTGAAAGCAAAGGTTGGATATAGTCTGGGCTCATGAGAAGACTCGCGTCCATGGTGTCATGGTCGGACCCGGTCGCGCTGGATATTGCGTAGAGACCTTTTGTTGTTGGATCAAATGCGGCAGGAGAACCTGAAGAAGCGGCAAAGGAGAAGGGCCAAATATTCGCCTCCTTTAGCTGGCTGTTGATCTGTTCCTTGCTCGCTTTTATCTGCTCTGGCGACATGAGGTCTGACTGGGCTAAGAGCAGCATCACGTTCGTCAAAGGTGAAACCTGTCGTAGGTATTGTAAATCAACCGGCCGTAACCCTGATGCAATATGTCAGCAAATGCGATGTCGTGGCTTGAAGAGAGCCAAACATACGGTTGGAGACCATGTAAAAGACAACGTCAACTTGAACACCACCCTCTCCACCGACCATATTCAGTGTATCGCCGTCCGGAAGCAAACCCGAACTCATCTTTCGGAAATGCCCTTCTATATAATCGGTCACTGGAGTTATCGTATCCATGCACTACAACAGGTTAGCAAGACACCAAGTTTAGACTGATAAGTAAGGGAGCACACACAGAAGAACCACTCCCATAGCCCGGGGTATCAACAAAGCAAATATTCCGATCCAACACCGAGTCACCCAGACGTTTTCTCCGTCTCAGTACCCTGAAGTCATCTATCTCTGACCACCACTCGGGGTAGGGTTTCGTGCTCGCGTATATCTCCGTGATCTGGGTTGTCCCGCTCTCGGCCGCCCCCCTTGGCTGCCGCCTGCTTCCGCTGACACCAGCTCCGTGACCACTCCCAGTACTACCCCTGTGTCTTGTCACCGACTTCAGCACCGCCGACGATGACAACGACGGCGTGATGGGGTCGACATGGACAATGTGCTCGCACGACTGGACGATGGCCTTGATCAGGGAGGTCTTGCCGACCCCGCTGTCGCCAGCAATCAGCACCTTGAGACGGCCCATGCTTTTTCCCTCTTCGGTAAAGGGCCGGCGGCTCGGCATCTTGATGCTTGGCATGATGAGCTGCGGTGCGCTGCCGCTGTCCATCATGACTGATGGCACTTCTCTCTCATTTCCGCCGTCACCACCGCGGCCGGAGACACTTTGGGTATGGGTGCTGAGCAGGTCCTCCGAAAGTGACTCGGTGAAGGAGCCCCTCCGCGAGGAGATGCTGCTCAAAGCGGAGGCGGGGCCTGAAGCGCCTGGGGAGAGGCCAAGATTGGGGAGGGCTGAGGGGCGTAGCGGCGGCGTGAGGGGATTCGACATTGTGTCTTCGTCATCGCGCCTTAACGACTCGGGAATACCCCTTAAGCGTGATGGGGACTCGCCAGCGACAATGTTGCCGCGACCATCCCTCGGATCAACGTCAAGGTCCGATAAGCTCCGGGGGACGTTATCGGAAGCAGCGGGGTTTTTTTGGCCGCCACTGCTTCCACCGCCGCTATTGCTATCCTTAGGGCGGTGGAAGCTCGCCGGAGCCGATGATCCTATTGCGGACTCGTCGGCAAAGAAATATGTCATTTGTGGTGCCTGAGGGAGGCCGAGTGCCTCGTTGTCGGCGACGCGATGGCGCCCGGGGGCGTCGTCGCCTGCTGATGGCCTCATCCCTGTCGAGGGCGAACTACATGGATGGGACCGATGCGGCTCTGAGGAAACGGGCAGGAAGCCAGGAAAAGATGGTATTGAGTTACTTGCTTGTTATAGAGTTACCTTTGGGAAGGAGAGGATTGCAGAGCAAAAGGGCTGCCTCGAGCAACCAAGGTTCACAATGGATGATGGGGAAGCTGTAATCGACCGCGGGGTCTTATCGTTAGAAGGCTGATGACATGGAATGCCAGTGGCCACTGCATCAAAGCGGAGTAAGAACCCCGCCCATCCCGCCTACCGCTCTCGTTAGCTTGCCTTGTGGACAGCTGACCTAGTCTCTCTTGCCAACAGCGCATAATAATGGCAGAGCCGGCTAACTCTCGAGGCCCAATCCAATGCGACGAGCCAACCTCACTTTCCTGCCAACAGACTACGGGGGAGATGTTTCAGCAACGGCCCGATGCTTCCAGCGGCCGGGCACTGGAGCTCTTCCATTCTTCCCCAGCCATGTCTGATTGATCGGCATATGGCGCGGGGAGTTGACTAGCCACCAGTGCCACCTACCTAAGGTTTGAGACCACTTCTCCCAACAGAAACCTCACGCCAAATTAGGTACCCCCATGTCGAATAATTAAGTAGTCTCGGTGATGCTCCGACGTCGGTTGATTCGCTACCTCCCGGTTTTATCCCCTACCAACCTGCTTTCTACTCATACACAAGCGGTAGCCACTAACAAGCCGGCGCTAAACTGGCTGTGGAGAAACAACTTCAGCCGTACTCCTCGCGCCGTCGAGTGGCGCCCGTAACTAACTTCATGAACCCTTTCCACAGCGACAGTTTCACGCCTGAAACCACCCATATATATTCCACAGAACAGAACATGATCTCTGGGATCGAGGGGTAAACCCAGGCCAGTCGACCCCTCTGGTTCGGCGTGAGCAACGAGATAAACGGCCTCTACTCGTACCTCTCCCTTTCCCTTTCCGCTTCCAACCTCTTCATCCGTTCCTCCTCGTCTTCTGCCACCACCTCGCCTCTTCTCCCTTTTCGTCTGCTGCTCTTCCTCAAATCATCGCCTACCTCATCCGCGCCCCGACTACGCTTCGCGCCTGCCAGACCGGCTAGACTGGCCATCCTTCTCGTCTCCTTAAGAAGCCTCTCCCGATCCCGCGCCGCGCGTTCCGCAGCATGTGGATCTGCAGAGGTAGGACCTGTAGCTGGCGTCTTCACTGAAGCAAGTGAGCTCCTTCGGCTTCCATCAACCCCCGAACCGCTGCCCTTAGTTTCCAAACCCGGACCGCCACGGCTTGCCTTGGGCCCGGATGGTGCGCTGAAAGATTCCTCCAAGGGGGTAGAATCATCGTTCACAACCTTGCTGCTGCGGTGACGGTGTTCCCGATCTCTATCTCTGTCGCGGTCGCGATCGCGACGATCTTTGCCCCTTTCTTTCCGGTCCCTATCTCTATCGCGATCCCTGTCGCGATCGCGGTCCTTCTCCCGGTCGCGATCCCGCTCAGATCGGTCATAGTCTCTATCGCGATGTGATCGGTGACTTGACTTGCGTGCGTCCCGGTCGCGGTCACGATCGCGATCCCTATCCGCATCACGTTGTTTGCCATCTGAGTCGCGCTCCTTACGGCTGCTGCGATGGCCACCACCTCCTGATCTTCTAGACTCCGGATCGGGGGATGCCGATCTTGACCGGTCTTCATGTGGCTGGTCTCGAGACGGCCTTGTCTTGGAATCCTTCTCGTCCCCATGCGAGGAGTGCTTCTTGCGATGTCTCCTATGGCGATGCTCATCCTCTGTCTCTGCTTCGGTAGGCGAGTGCGACCGCTGCCGTCTGCTGCTACGGCGGTGAGAATCGCGATGTTCACCGCTGCGCCTCTTACCCCGCGACTCGACAGAGCGGTCCCTCTCTCTATCCCTCTCTCGGTCTCGGTCCCGGCCACGATCTGATCGCTGTCGATCTCTGCCGTGTGATGAATGGCGATAGTCCTTTTCTGCCTCTGTGTCCCGCTCCCGGGGATGCTCGGCATCTTTTCCCCTGGCTGTAAGATGCGCGGAACTACTTCTAGACTGCGACTGCGAAATCACTCCTTCCGGAGCTGGGCTGGGGAAGCCGCCTGTCCCGCCGGCAGTAGTTGGCGTTGGGGGTTTTCCGCTGTCATCCACCCATCCACGCGCCTGCAGGTGCTTGTAACTGGTATTAGGTAGTCCTCGCATCATGGCCTTGGGCCCCTTGGGTGCGTTTAGGGGCACATCGGGAACAACTTGCTGCTGCTGCTGTTGCGGTTGTGAATCACTGTCGAACGTGGGATTTTGTTGAGCAGTGTCACTCTCACCGCTGGTGGCCTTTTCTGCGTCCGTAGCCGCTGCATCAGCGTCTTTAGCATCGGGTTTATGTTCGCCATCGACTGCCTGGCCAGCTTCACCTCCGGATCCATCATTCCCAGTGTCAACGCGGAGCGAACGGCCAAATTCGTCGACATTAGAGCCACCTTCGCTTTCCGCATAGCCGCTACCACTCGGTTGGCTGTCTTGCACTTGTCCATTACCAATGCCGGGCTGAGGATATTGCTGCTGTTGACTAGCGAAGTTCTGGTCCTGGTAGTTGCCGCCGCCATAGCCTTGCTGGTATCCGCCGCCGCGACCAACCCCGTAACCACTGGCGTTGTAGTAGCCACGGCCGCGACCCCTACCGCGGAAGCCGCCGTACTGGTTCCGGCGATAGTCAATGTATTGGTTCTGGTGGCCATAATTACCTTGATTGTATCCTGTCTGGAAGCCAGAGTTAAACGAGCCACCATAATCACCAGCGCCCATGCCAGAAGCATTTGGATGATTGAAATTATCTTGGCCGACATTCCATGATTGCTGTCCGTTCCAGTTATTATTGGCCGCCGCTTCTTCTCCGAACCCTCCCATCCCCATAGCATTCATGTTCATGCCGTTCATGCCCATGCCTTGAAATCCCCCGTTCATGTATATCTGCATCGACATTGGGTCCATATTCATGCCCGGCATACCTGTGATCTGGGTTAGCTTGCGACGCTCGCTCGAGGGGGCTCTAAGTGCACCGACCCATCATTGGAAAGCCGAATCCGTTCGGTGCCATTCCATTTTGCATTGCCATCATCATCTGCATTTGGTCGAAGCCTCCGGTGGCGCCAAAAGGCATGTTGGGGAACGCCCCATTCGCGGCACCAAAGCCCGCGGCGCCCGTGGGAAAACCTGGCTCTAGCTGCTTCTCGCCATCGGGCTCGCCCTCTTGATTCTCCGTATTTCCCGCCTCATCGGTTTCGCCGTTGCCGGTATCGGGAGCCACATCGGTTTCTGTCGACTTGTCTAGGACTTCTTGCTGATCCTACGACAAAGTTAGATTTTGAACCACGCGAGTCGCCAGGGACACCCTTACCTGTTGGCCATCAACTGGTTCGCCGGATTCAACAGTCCTGCTATCTCCTGGACCACCGCCACCTGTATTGCTAGCTTCTGTGGGTGGAGCATCTACGGGTGGGAGCGATTCCTCCTCGAACGTTGTCGCGTTGGCTTTCACAGCTGACTCGGTGACAACTGGCAGCGCGGGAGGCGCAGGGTGGGCATCGATCGGGGTGACAGGAGGTGTATCCTTAGGCCGGTTGGACTCGCGCTTCTTCTCCTCGGTGCGCAAAAACACCTTGATGGTAGTCCGCAGCGACTTATGTGGCTTACAATCATCCGCCGACAACGGCGAGTGCTCACAGACAGGACATGAAGCTGGCAGTCTCGATTGGCAGTCGTCACAGATTGCCTGCTCACAACACGGAAGGCGGAAAGGGTTGACGGCAAGCTTGCTGCAGATCGCACATCGAAGTTTAGCGGGGATGTCCTCTGGCGCAAGCGACCTTGAGAACACTGGTTAGAAAGCTGTCGTCATGTCAGGAGGGGAAGACCACAAACCTAATCAGCTCCGCCTGAGCCTCTGTTATGGCTGTGGATGCTGCCATCTTCGCGATATTGCCTTGACGAGCAAGACGAACGTCCAACGCGGCTCACGAAGGGGCAGAAAGCGACAAGGCGACCATGAGCGCCAGTTTACGCTTTCGCTCGTGTAATGTAGAGCGAATGGTCAATTTGGTAGGCGGCACCAATACTGATAAAAGGCGAACGAGAAAACACGTTTGAGGTAACGCGTGCGTCTAGTTTTGAGGTGTGGCAGAATTTGGCTGCGTGGAGGAAGGTCGTGAGCTGTCGCCTTCCATCTAGCAAGATGCTCTGAAAAATTGGCGAGCCTCGCTACACGTGATGAACATTCACTGGGTTAGGGTTACATGTGGATGCCCCCGCTTGGATGGAGGTTCGGCATTCAACACCCCACACTGTCATTCACTCCGCTGCCTCTACAGCACGCTTGATCACTTTCACATCAGACTTACATAATGTCGGCGTGAATATATACTCTTTTTGGTTGGATTTGGCGGCTAACAGCAGCAGTGCTGGTAAAATCTGGCTACATTCCGAAACGCACATCCTTACTACCCTCGGATACACGTGTAATCCTTATACTCAGTTACCTTGAAGAATTGACCAAGTTTTTCTCATGACTTAGTCCATCCTGCTTTGCCGATCTTGGTAGTGAAGTGAAAAGTAAACGCCGGATCCATAGAGACATGTGCTGTGCTGAGGTAGGGAGCCTGTAGGCGAGGCTGGAAGACTGGGAGACTGGGAGACTGGAAATTGTGCTCTCAAGCCAATTACAGAAATGGAAAACAAACACCAGAAAAACATTGACTCCAGCCCAAAACCCAAACATTTGACCAAGCACTCCCAAAAAATACCCATGTTACAAATGCATCCTCTCCGCTGCCATGCCCATCCTGTCACTATCTGGCCTGCCCCACTCAGCAAGCACAACCCTCCTTCGCGTTGGGATCCCGTGGTCCGTTGAGATTGACCCTTTGCTCATCTGTGCGGCTGGTCGCGCCTCCAGCACCAGGACCACGGGCACTCTTAAGTGACGTCTCTGGGATGGCGTTGGCAATGGCCGTGAATACCTCAGTGACGTTGTAGCCCGTCTTCGCACTGGTCTCAAAGAACAGCAGGCCTTCTTCCTCAGCATACGTCTTAGCCTCCTCAGTGGACACCTTTCTAGCATCCTCGTCTCCGCCGGCGGCATCCCCTCCCCCGGAGCTTCCGGCACTGTCGCTCGTAAGGTCCAGCTTGTTGCCCACCAGTGCGATCACGATGCCAGGCGATGCTTGTCTTTGCAACTCAGCAACCCAGTGCTTCGCCTTGATGAGGGACGTTGGTTTCGTCAAATCGTAAACTACCAGTGCGGCCTGCGCATTGCGGTAGTACATGGGTGCCAGAGACGCAAACCGCTCCTGGCCTGCTGTGTCCCAGATCTCGAACTTGATGGTCCGTTGCGGCAGATTGCATTTCTGCGTCAGGAAGGCAGCTGTAAGAGTCAGGATGGTCAGTTCTTTGCCGAGACATCGCGGGACAGTGATGATGGTAGCATACCTCCTATTGTTGGCTCCTTGTTTTCTTGAAAGTCGTTGTTCACAAACCGAAGGACGAGAGATGACTGCGGCTGGTCAGCATGGAATCGCTTGAAGAAGGCCCGTGGAGACTACCTTTCCTACCGCTGCCTCTCCGAGAAGCACCTATTGCTGTCAGTATCCAGTGCTCATTTATGATCCCAAACAATTCGCTGTCCTTACCAATTTGACTGAAGAGCTGGGCCGCGGGGCGCCGGTTGAGTCGGCCATAATGGAAGACTTGGTGTTTATATCCTGCGAGGTAGTTTACTGACTGCCCCAGGGCTTCGGTTTGCTTTTGATGCTGGGGGACTGGCTAGCTCTATGCTGCTGAATGTGTGGCCTCGCTGTGGGGGGCTGATGTCCTGATAAGTCCGTGACGCATGCTCGTACGTCGGGAGGTAGCGATACGGAAGCCGGGTCAGGACGCACGTGCCACCAACAGCCGGCAGGCAGGTATTGCTTCTTTCGGGTTAGGGTTATCGGCAGGTGGGCACGGTGGGGTAATCAGTAGATGCTGATGCTCCACTAAAAAGTTGATTGGGTTCTTTTTTTCTTCGTGAAATCTGCATTGGAAATAGCACACACCTCCAGGTTCTTCAGCAGCGGACGTCGAGATGTCTACCCGTACGCCCAAGCCCGGCAAAAAGCCGGCTTCCAAGAAGCCGATCTTCGACGCGTCAAGCTCCAGTGAAGACGACCAGGACGATGGCGGCGCCACTCTCGCCCCGTCGGCCGCTGGTTTGAAGATCAACCAGGAGTTCGCCCGTCGGTTCGAGCACAACAAGAAGCGCGAGGAGCTCCAGCGCCTGCAGGAAATGTATGGGGCCAACGGCGAGGATGGCTCTGGGTCCTCATCCGACGACGAAACGGAAGATGACGAAGGTCTCCTGGTGACTGAGGACCTTGATGCCGAGATATCAGCGACACTGCAGGCAATCAAGAACAAGGACCCCAGGATTTACGACAAGGACGCCGTCTTTTACAAACCCTTCGATCCCGAGACGGATGCTCCTCAGGAGGAGGAGGAGGAGGAGAAAGATAAACCTCTTTTCCTCAGAGACTACCACCGCGAGCGTTATCTTGCCGGCGATGTTGGCGCCGACGATGACGAGCCGGACGCCAACCAGCCTATGACGTACGCTCGGGAGCAGGCCGACCTGAAGAAGACAATTGTCTCTGAGATTAATGCCGCGGCCGAAGATGAGGAGTGGAGCGACGACGACGCATTCCTCAAACCTGCTAAAAAGAGCGAGGAGGAGAAGCCGGTCGCGAACGGCATGCATCCCTCAAGGGCGGCTGCTATCAAGCTCACCGAGGTCGATGTGGCGGTCGCGGATAAGGATCCTGAAGAATTTTTGTCCAAGTTCATGGCCTCCAAAGCCTGGGCGCCGCCGGACGGCTCCAAGTGGCAGGCTTTTGAGTCGGATGATGGCGATGACGATCTCAATATGGCCGATCAGATCGAGCATGCGTACAACATTCGATTTGAGGACCCCGGGAAAAGCAACGAAATCTTGAAAACATATTCCAGAAACATGGCCGCAAGCAAGTCGGTCAGGAAAGAGGAACTTACTGGCCGAAAGAGACTAAGAGCTCTTGAGAAGGAAAAGAAAGACGCGGAGAAGGCTAAGCGTGAAGAGGACCGCGCTCGTCTTCGCCGTCTCAAGATTGACGAAGCGGCGGGAAAACTGGCCAAGATCAAGCAGGCTGCCGGATTGAGTGGCAAGGCTCTTGAAGACGACGACTTGGTCAAGTTCCTCGCTGATGACGATTGGGAGGACGGCAAGTGGGAGGAGGAAATGAAAAAGCGCTTTGGCGATGACTACTATGCCGAGAAGGACGATCTTTTTCACGGTGGCGATGTGGATGGCGACAGTGAAAGCGACTCCGGGAAGAAGAAGAAGCCCAAGAAGCCTAAGTGGGAAGATGATATCGGCATCAACGACATCATACCAGAGTTTGAAGAGGAAGCCGTGCCCGAAGCAGTACTCACTGACGAAGAGCAAATGTCAGCCCCAGAGGTAGATGAAGGCGCCAGCTCCGACTCAGACTCGGATGCAGACCGTCCCTCCAAAAAGCGCAAGACATCCAAGGACGTCAAGAAATACAAGATTGCCGCCAAACGCCAGGCGCGTCAGGAGCTCGCCAAGATTGAGGCCCTCGTCGACGCCAAAATGGAGATTGACGACCCACGTGCCCTCGCCTCCACTTCCAAGAAGACAATGGGCGGCTTCCGCTACCGTGAAACCTCACCTGGCAACTTTGGTCTTACTGCCCGCGATATTCTACTCGCGCCATCGGACGCGGCGCTCAACGAGTTCGCTGGTCTCAAGAAGCTTGCGGCCTTTCGCGATGCTGAGAAGAAGCGCAAGGACAAGAAGAAGCTCGGAAAGAAGGCCCGTCTTCGCCAGTGGCGTCGTGAGCAGTTCGGTCGTGAGTACGAGCAGACAGGCCCGACGTTTGGCTTCAAGGAGTTGTTGGAGCGCCAAGAAACCGATGCCAACAAGGGGAACGGGGTTACTGGGGCCAATGCCGTGCGGACGGAGAGGAAACGTAGTGACGAGCGGGGGGGTAAGAAGAAGGAAGCAGTGGATGGCATAGTTGATGGCGAACGGAAGAAGAAGAGGAAGAGGTCTAAGGGGAAAGGAAAGAAGAGCGATGCCGAGATTGAGGCGTGAGGTTGCGACTTGTTCATTCCTTTTTTATTTATCTTGCATCTGGAGTTAGGCATGGTGGACTGGCTATTACCCACCACGGAAATGGAAAGAAGATTGCGTATCACATTGGCTCTCTACTGGAGCTTGCGATACAAACTAGCCCACCTTGTTCAAGACAGGTCGCTGCGTCGTACGATGAATCCCATAAATCACCAACCCATTCTTCACGAACGGAGATGTCATAGGTGTCAAGAGTACAATCGGCGACACTGCGCCCGAACGTATATATTGAAAAGTTGATGAGACACCGTGGCTAATGCCCAATCTGTCACTCGCTCGCTCTGACTGCCGTCTCGAACTCGGACTAACACACACACAACACAACACACACCAAAGAGAGACAGAGCTAGAACACCATAGTTCGCGACCCATCAGGATCATGATGTCCAAAACACACAACCACCACACCTTTCTGTGTATCGCAAAAGAGAATGCCTGATATATCCTTCGTTTGCGCCGTTCTCGCATCTTGCAGAATTCCGACCCAATAAATAGCTTCCGGAATTTGGTATTTAACGTGCGCCGTTCTTTGAACCACCGCTGAACTGTTGCTGGACCGCTGCCGCTAAAACTGCCATGAAAAAACCCGCATGCCCAAACCCCTATCCAACGCCCAGCAGTCGAATATGAGAATGCCTATACACTCAAATAGCTGTTCCGCCTCTTTTGTTAATCCCATTCGTCCCTTCATCGCATTGCCGCTTTCAGGCCTAGGGACAGTTGTGGCGGGTGATTTTCCCCTTTATTTGCACCCGGGGAGATTTAGTGCCCGCCGCGATGCATGCCGCCTGCCGACATGCTACCGTTCCCGAACATGCTCGCAAACCCGTCCAGGTTTCCTACCCCGCCAACCCCCAAATCGGATCCGATCTCTGGTGGCTCCATATTGAAAGGCATAAACCAAGCTGAGCTCGGCTCGCCGCCGAATGCAGCATGCAGAGCCGCTTCCGATGGGCCTCCGTGCCCGTGTCCGTGGCCATGTCCGTGTCCGTGTCCGTGGCCATGTCCATGTCCTCTCTCGCCGTCGCGACTGCTTTCGCCACCATCCTGCGGCCATCCGGCCATTGATCCCAGCCCAGGATCAGCCCCGTTTCCATAAGCTCCGAACACTAGCTGGCGGTCTAGCTGGCTCATGCCGTGCGCAGAGCTCATGGGCATGTTGAACGGGTCGGGAGGGAAGAACGAGGACGCATGGTGATGATGGTGGGGGTGGTGTGACACGGCGACCGGTGAGACAGGTGATAGTGCGTGATATGCTGCGGCATTTGCCGAGTGCGGGATGGTAAGGGGGTTGAATGATCCTGGCCCACTTGTTTGTCCGCCTAGGCCGCCGTTGGCTGCATTTGAGAACGACCGCCCATGTAGTCGGGCAGCATGTATCTGCGCGGGTGTGGCGCCCGGATGGCGGTGCGCGAAATCGGTTTGCAACGGCTCCAACCCATGGTCACCACCCCGCGAGACGCTACCGCTTGCTTTCCGCACAATCGACTTGCGTTTGAGTTGCTGCTGCTGACTAGGGCGCGAGATCCCGTTCGCGTTGGCGTGCTCGTTGCTCTGGGGTGAAAGTGTGGTGAAGAACTCTTCTACCGTATGTAGCTCGGGCTTCTGTTCTAGAACTGCGTCGTCCCCCTTTTCCTTCTTCTTGTATGTTGCGGGGTCGAGGAAATCGGACTGCGATACGCCGTGCGGATACCGGTCGAACCAGTCGCCATACTGAAAGATGGGCGATGCCGCACTCTCGTTGGCAGGAGTGCCTTGTCTGGCAGCATCGGCACAGGTCCGGTACTGATCTCGCAGGTTTTCTGACATCCAATGAAACATGCCCCAATATCTCTTCATCTTCGATAAATACTTGACGTTGGTTGCAAGGTTACGCTTCGACGTGGCCTCCATTGCTGGATTCCCAGAGAATATGCCAAATATATGCACCGTACTCGACAGGAAAGCACAGTAACCTGTGAACGGGGCAGTGATGAAATGCGATTCTGCATCCTTGAGAAGTTCCGATATTCGATTCGCCGCAGCGAACGCCTTGGCCCCTGCTTTGGTGACGAAAGACTTCGGCACGTCATGTTGAGAGTGGCCGCTCGGGGGGGATACTGCAAACCGATTCATGAAGAGGATATTTTGTTGGACGGAGATATGGAGGAATAGAAACTGGTTGGCCATGTTATCCGTCTCGTGTAAGTGAAGGTTCTCGGGTGTGTAGGCTAGCGATTCTGGGAGTTCCGTCAGAATGTCGTCGGTTTGTTTGATGAGCTTTGAGTATTGCGATTCGGGACTCCACATCGGGTGAGGGTCAAGTTCCTTGCCCCCTTGATTAAGATAGCCAATCACCCGACCCCATAGAGCGATGACCTTGATCATCCAGGCCGCGGCGCCCATGTTTTCCCTTGCTTCGGAAGACGAGCCCTCAGCCGGCAGGCCCGGTACTTGACCGCTGAGGGTCTCTGTCGGTCCTGGCATGTCATACTGGAAATTCTTCTCCTTGATAGGGAGCGGGATTTTCAACGTCTCCTCCCGAATAAATGTTGGCCGGTCTGTCCCCGAGGAGTTGAAGCGATCCATTAAAAAGCACGCCCACATAGTTCTTCTCCGGATCTCCCGATCGATAAAGCTAAGCTGTGTCTTCCCTGCCAGTCGGAGAGGGTCATGTTCCAGGTCCTTGTGGAGTTGGAGCGCAAACGCCATCCGGATAGCCTGACCACCCAAGGACCAGCTTCGGCCGCCATGGCAAGTCCCAAACTCATGCAAGCCGAGAATCAGGAGACAAGTCAAAATAGTGATGTTCGGCCATTCGTATCGTTTGGTCACGATGTCGCGTGCCGCAGATGCCCACTCTTCTCCGCGTAAGAAGTTCGGATTAGAGCCGAGCTTGGGGTGATTGGAGAAGCGTGCTGCAATTGCACAGACGGACAGTACCAGGACCGGGGGTAGTGCACCAGCTCTAATGATGCCGTTAGCAAGGTTTTCGGGATCGGTGCCCGTTCGGAACGTACTTAAGTTTCCGCATAAAACTAGGTTTATGAAGAATGTGATATGCCTGCCCATAGAGATTCTCGAAAAATACCTCGGAGAGATGCTCTTGTATCTCCTTTGAAGGGAGCGCATCCCCACCTTCGAGCAGCAACTTGCTTTCTTCCGCTTCCTGAACCAGGATCGTCGATGGCTTGTTTGGTCCCTCGAGTTTCGATTTCGGTGGCGCGCGTGCCCAATGCTCCAAGTCCGGACCGAATGCCTCGTCGGCACCGCGCTTCTTTGCAGCCGATTTGCCGGCATTGAGCGTTCCGGGGATCGCCGGCTTGACCACAGCCCGGGTTACCGACGATGCGAGACCATCCTGCTCAGCTCTCGGCACAATCTTGATAATGCGTTCCTCCATCCGCTTCAACCGCTTATCTAACATTGCCATGTAGTCCGTTCTCGGGGCTGCTTTGCGAGCCGTAACCTTGTATACACAGGGAATGCGAGACCGCAGACAGTGCTTGCACGCCGGCTTTTCACCCGAGCAGCGAATCTTCTTGCGCCGACAGGCGATACAAGCCAATGGCAGGCGTTTTCGCTCTTTACCCGCCTTCGTCTTCAGTTCGCTCCACGCCGGTGTAGTGTCGGCTTTGTCTCCCTTGGACTTCCCGCCCAAGTCGGTTCCATCCACCGGGCCTCTGGCGAGGCCAAACTCGTCCGACATTGGATCCTCCAATAAGTTCCCGCCATTTTGGTTGCTGTCAGGCGAGCCATCGTCTGATCCGTCCATGCTCGACTGTCTCTGCCCGCCAGCACCATAAGCCGACGTCTGGACAGTAATCGACGTTACTGAGTTCTGGCGGTCCTGCATTCCGGATATCGAGGGCGGCTCCGAGGTCCCAAACACATCCGGCCCATGGTCCTCAAACGTCGAGGGCAGGCCGACCATAGGCGAGTCCTCCAAGGAGTTCTGATAGGGGAATTGGAAGTCGCCGAAGTGGGAGGCATCCCCCATATCGTGGGCAGCCGTGATGCTGCCCAGCGCCTCGTTCGAGGGCTCCAGCTTGAGGGCCTGCAGCGCGTCGGCCTCGGACTGCGCGAGGTGGGCGTCGGGCTCGGCGGCAGGCGGCGAGAAGTCGATCTCGGCGGCAGAGTAATTCCTGAGGCCAGCCTGAGCGCCGCTGGGCGACATTGCGGAGGGGCACTCGGACGAGGGGCAGGCTCGCGCTCACGCTCTGAGCGGAAAATGGGAATTGTGAGGATCCCCAGACGGCCAACCCAGGCTTGGGGTTCCTCTCCACTTGATCGGGGCAGTCTCGATTGATCCCAAGGCGGCGCAGTGGCTTCTCATGGTAAGCGTCGGGGGGATTGCACGACCTCCGTCCGTCGGCACGGAAGCATAAAGCTCGAGTCAGTCAGTCGCTGAGGCGTGTGGGTTGAGTGAGATCGTGAGAGGCTGTCTGTGAAAGTTGGATGGAAGGCGACAAAAATGGAGGGGGCAGCAAAACTGGGGTTGGAGGCGAACCAACACGTCCAGCCAAGGTTGTTGAGAGCGCCGGTGAAGGGGTCTAGCAGAGACTAGCACCGCGTGAGGGTGACGAGCAGCGTCTTCGGCGGCGAATTGTGGGGTAGAGAGCGAGGAGCTCTGCTGTCAAGCGGCAGGGGAGCACCTTGTAAGCCCGACTCGATCGCCCGTATAGACGGTGCTGTGAAGTTGCGAAGTGCTGGAAGCTGGAAGAGCCCGAGAGCCGTGGACAATCGGGCTTTGGGGAGCAATGGGTCAGGGTGGGAGCGAGCCGGAGAAGGGTTCTCTCTCGGCTCACCCGCAATGAGCCATGCAGGCAATTTAGAAGACGTGGGTTGGGAGGATGACGATTACGGGGAACAGGGAAAGAAGGTTGGCTTAAATTCGACGTATGGAGCAAATAGATTGATGGTGGAGAGCCTGGCTCAAGAGAACTCATGGAACTACCCAGTTCAGCCAGGTCACACACACATGGCTCTGTGTGAATATCGACGATGAGGGACAGCTCCCACACACCCCATCTGAGCACAGCGAGTGAGTGCGAGCCAGCGAAGCAATTGAGCAGTGGTTTGGGCGGGCTGACGGAAGGATGGATGGATCTGTGGCATAGAAAAGAGACCGAGCACCTCGAGACATGGAGCCACCCCAACTTGACAGACAGGAGGTGCCATCCAGCCACGACTCCGCGACTCTGTCTGCCAGCCAGAATGTGGTTACATGGATACGCTCCTCTTGCGTGCATGCACCGTACCGCACATGCGGGCAAGAGCTGCCTCGCCCCTTGCTTGCAGCCAGAAGGGAGGGGGGGTGACTGCACTGACAGTCATACCAATGCCCAGGACGATGATGGGATGGGTAGCTCCATCAGGTCGAGGGCAGGCAGACAAACCCCAAGCCAAACGTGACCTCGACCAGAGCAATTCCTAGCCAGACAGGGGCCATCGTCTTGCAATGTTGTGGAGCAGGACGCTGCGCCGCGCACGGTTGCACCATTACTGCGGAGCAAAAGCCACCACCCACTTCCGCTTCGTTGAGGGGCGCTTTCTGCCTTTCCGGGGCAAGGCGACATGGGTGACAAGGGAAGGCACGGAGGGTGGCGGCTGCTGCCCCAAAGCATGGAAAATTCCGAGAATACACCGGATCGACGGCGCTCTAGATGAGGAGGTACTTGCCCTGCTTTGGTTCGGCGCAGTCCACGTTCCCGGGCTTCAGATTGACAACGCCAAAAAAGCAGTCCGAGTGAGAAACAACGCAACTCAAAGCTCTCAGGCAAGCTCTCTAGGGGCGCCGCTCTGACCTTCTCCCGCTGCAGACTCGTTCGGGAGCGCTGGCGCCGACAAAATATCTCCGCTTGGGACGTCGCCATCGCAGGGCACGATCTCGGCCGGCCGGGTAAGGTAGGTACACCGCCCGCGCAGATACTGTAGTACACCACAGCGCTTGTCTCAGACCGGCACACCATGCTGCACTCACTCGGATGGCGCTGGGACTTGCTTGATGATCCACGTGGGAGCCCTGAGCTGAACACGACAATCGACCACATTGCTCGTCCATCACGTATGACAGATCTCCAGCGAGTCGGCTTTGATGGCAATACGTTCTGTCATGCTTTTGTGTTGGATTTTCACTGGTTTATTGTCTATCTGATAAGAATCTTATCCAGGCCGTCTCATTGTCCTTTAAATCCGTCCGAGGCCCCAAAACACCAGAGAACAATTCATCCTCTCGGCGTTTTTATTGCGGGCCCCCCCGCTCCCCGCACCGCACTAGGGAAACGTTGATCTACTTACTACAGTTGGCTTCGCGGTTCTGCCGCTCTGTAGACGAGGGCCTAGGCGCGAAATATGGAATGTTAATATATCGAAGCCTTCGGCGGCCTTCTTCGCATTGCCACGCCCCGACCGACACCGCGCCAGCCGTGTGGCAGCTCGCATCGTCTCCGTCGCTCTCTCGGTTTCTTCTTTGGCCCCCCTGCACACGACCGGGCTGAACTTGGTTCGATGGACTTTGACTTCTTGCAATGCAGGCCAGCGCATGTCATAGCATCTCGCAGCATTTGGGTTGTGTCACGTCAGGCCTGTCAATATCGATCGCATTCAAGGGCCTGGATTCATGAAGGGTCGCCCAGGAGGGTGACGGCTCGATTCGATCCGCCCTCTCTCCAAGCATCCATATTGGCTCCATGGATAGTCCAGCCGATTATTATCAGCATAAAGGGTACCTGGCGGTCCTGCATAGAACAGCGTGCGGCGCGCTGCGCCAACGACACCCGCTCGGTCTCGAGTGAACCGTCCACAAACCACTGGCCGCTCGGGTTCCTTCCATTGTGCTGTCTGGTTCTTCCCTAAGACATCCGTTTCACCATGGACGCGCGACTATCGTTGCTACCCTCTTCTGCTTTCCGCCGTTACTACGTCAGATCCTGGGACGGGCGGCTTGTCGCGATGGGGATACACGGTCTGCTATGGACGAGAACGGAGTTCGGCGGGACGGATGGTCACCTTCATTATCGCCTTGCTCTATATTGTTACCTCGTTGATGCGCCTGGCGCATTATTTCATCTGCGGCTCTCTGCACTACAACAGGGCAATCGGACGCAGACGGCTGACCCCGAACAGGAAATCCAGCGAAGGGCCAAACTCCGATGACAACTCTCCGCCACTTGTAAGCTATTCCCAATCCAAGCCACTAACTACATTTCGTTTTCGTCGCCTAGACCCTGAGACAAAAATGCCTAGCTCATTATCTGTCATGCAACAGCCTGCCACGAATCGGCGCTGTTCCTCGAGACTACTTTGGTTCGCCAGCGTGACCTTCTGCACAGACTTCCACCCCACCCCACACCACCCCTGCTACTTGTAGGTCCCGTAACGAGTGGCAGCATGCCTCGGGTCCAGCAAGACGTTAGGAAGGCGATATCTTGCCTGTTTTATAATGCCTTCAGGAAGGTGGACACGATCGCGTCGACCCCAATACTACAGTCCTTAACACTGAGCATAGATTGGGTTAGCCTTTCATCCCATGATGCTCAGATCCGCCTCGGTATGGTCCCCGCATCTTTTCAAATTCGAGGCTATACCCGGAATCACGAAGCCGCGGGATTCCTTCTCTCGGTGCACTTGGGCTACTCGGCAGTGGCGCTCGTCAAGAGGCAGGACGGCTCGCAAAGATGCAAGTGAAGCATAGGGAAGCCAGTGGGGCCAAGACATGTTTCTCGAAGCATACTGCTTTCGCTGCGAGGTGTTCTATCTGGGAGATTTCACGGGCTAAATGGAACAGCCTGATACATGACAAGCGGAAAGGGAAGGCCAGGGGGCTGGTCGACACTTGAGCAGCAAGAGCACGCGAATGGGCGGAAAGAACCTCTTCCCCCTCTCGTTGAGTGCATCCCTCGGTAGCCAATAGGGTTTTATGGGTTCACTGCCAGTTCGGCTCATCGTACCGTCGACCTTGTCTCCGACCTGCTCTCTAGGTTAGAAAGTGGCACATGCGTCAATCTCAGATGCAAATCATCAGGCAGGACAGAGGACACGCGCCTTTTATTCATCACAACTGTCAGGCGCGTTCCCCGTTTTGTTTGGCCAGGGGGCCTTACTTCGGCGGAAAGGTTTGTGTGAGCGCCTGCACGCAGCTGTATCTTAGATTGGGTATCGCTTCCGGACTGCAAAGATGGGAAGCGAGGCTGGGGTACAGTCTGGCTCCTCTTGGTTCACTGAACACACGAAACTGACACGCCGAGCCACCCCCTTGTGCCGTCGCCAGAGCGAATGCATGGACGGGGCGGCGGAGAGGACGATAAATGTCCGCTGCCTTTCCCCGCCGATGATCCTTCCAAGATCATTCCTTTCCGCCATCCGAGGGTGGGTACGTCTTACACCTACTCTCGGGGAAGAGGAAGGCTGAGATTGGTTCGGGCACCGCGGTGGTGGTGTAGGGTGGGCGAGCTGCCACGGAGGCCAATACGTCCGGCCCGCCAATATGCTGTCAGGAGGGTTGAATCGCCTACGCACTTCGATCGGCGGACCCGTCAGATGATGAGGGTCCTGATTTCTTCATCCCGATGCAAGATGGCGGCGCTGATGGTAGCGATGGCGGGGATATATGGATTTTCAACGCCGAATGTTTGCTGGGAAGCCGGTAGGCAAGTTGGAGTTGACTATATCGTTCCTGATTTATTGCCAACTCTTACTTCACAGCTGCTGAGGAGCTGGCGTGGCGCGGTGGGTGTCCAAAGCCCATTTTTGCTTGCGACGTTGGGGCCAAAACCACTTTGTGCTGAAACCAATGTGGCTCAGTTGGCGGAAGGCTTCCTCCATCTCACACCACTGTTGTAAGACTCAAGGGTATTCTATTTTCTTTCCTTCGTTCTATAATTGTCCATCATTACCCAAATATCGGCTCCTATCTGATGGCATAGCCCCGGTCCAGTAGTGTAGACCCGTCATGCCTGGGTGTTCTAATGATGTCCCCCAAGCGGGCGTTCAGGGTACGTATAGATACATAATAATAAGGTTGAATTCATGGAGTGCCGGCCAGACAGCCTACCTTTTGTTGATATCTAGCAAGACAGGGCTGTTGCTGTCTTATCAAGCAGCCATGATTCCCTATACGTGTACCGCTTTTCAATTCAAAGGGAGATACAAATCAGAGTGAGTCTGAGAACGAATATCTAAGAGCAGGAATTCGCTGGCCATCGCCGACTCAACTGGGTATAACGATCATTATTCTGTCATGGAAGGCTGTCCAGCCTTGTAACACCGCGGTAGTTGGGCTATCTGTTGAATGCTTTTGGGTTTAACTGTAGACAGCTTTGACAAGGGTTGTGTGGCTCGAACCGTTTCCCTTGTAAACATCGATGTCGTTCGGGGATGCTTGATTTCCCCTGACATCAGCCTCTAGCCGGTGAGTAAACAAGAGACGAGTGCGCTATGAAACCTCAAGAACGAAGTAGTTGACCAAAATAAGGGTTCCCCCAAGTCAGTGCAGAATATTATCTTATAGTTCTGTGAGATATCCCACTTTTAGGTGGCCTTGCCCCCTATGGCAATCACCTCAGCCCCCCCAAAGTCACCAACACATCCTCTACACTCTCCAAGAGGTCCTTGTCTCCTCTCCCACCCAGGATCCTCCTTTTCAGTAAACCCGCTATTCCCAGAACCGCGCTCGTGGAATGAACGTAGCGCTTTCTCACCCCCGGATGTGTACCTGCCAACAGAGCCGTGAGGAGTTGAAGCACTGCGACCTGGAACTCCTCCACCACCCCAACCTCGCCCCCCTCTGGTGGCACAAAATACCACGCCGCAACTCTAGTGACGACATCCATCCACTCCTCCCTCGGCCCAGGCCTTTCTGACTCGACAACATGAAGCAGCACTCGGATGATTTCAACTCCTCTCTCTGCCTCCAACTTGTCCCCTGCGGTCTGCAGAATAGATACTACATCATCCGTGAGAGCTCGCCAGCCATCGTTGGCGAGGAAAGATTCGATTCCCTTCTTCTCAACCGTGATACCCTCCAGGGCTACGAGGACGGGCCTCCGGAAGTCGAGACCCTGGTCGGGAGCCCCGCTGCGCCGGTAAAGATCAATGAACATGTCAGAGAGGCCGGCGGCCTCCTTGCGCAATAATTCATTATCGTCCTCACGAAGCCAGATGGCGAGAGTTTGGATTCCGGCGAGAATGAGCGGGTCGGAACCAACCGTGGTTCTGTCCTTGGAGTCCCAGGTGAGCGTGAGATGGGTGCCAACGGAAGTTTCGGCGGTGCCCGCACGCGCGTCTGGGTGCAAACCGAGGGCACCAGCTACGGAGGCGTCGTAGCGGTCGCGCAGGAACTCCACAGCCAAGGACATAGTTTCGGAGATAGAGCAGCGGAGCTTGAGAAGATGGTCTGGGGACAGGGCAAAGGAAGAGGAGGCCTCGTCCATGGAGCGGAGGAGGTAGCCAATGTAGTTGGAGACAACATTGAAGGCCGACGCAAGACGTCGGGCAGCTTGGGGGTACTTTGGGCTGTTGAGCTGCTCAAGGAGGAGAGGGAGGGAGGAGCGGAGGTCGACTAGCATGAGGTTGATAAGGAGATATGAGTATGGCTTCTCGTCGCTGTGGGTTTCATTTGCGAAGAGGAGCCGGGGCGCTTGTACAGGATACGCCTCTAGAAGAGCGGCAGACAGATTGGTGAAGGCAGCACGGCTGGCAGCTGTGGGTCGGCTGATAATAAGGTTGAAGATGAATTTGCCTAGAGATGTGATCCAGGTGGGGTTGGGAGGGAGGACCTAGAAGCAATGTCAATACGTCTCCTATTTTCTACAAAAAGAAACAGGGGACAAACCTCGGGCTCAAGACGCAGTAGTAGGTTTGCCAGAAAGTCCAGTAGCGTGACAGCATCGGTCCCCTTGAAGGAGGAGATGAGATTCCCAATAGACTTGTCGATGGTTGACCTCAGCCCCGCCTTGTCTGTTACCCCTGATCCCGAGTTCAGCCATGCATGGAGCAGGGCCTCCAACGCGAGAGGGTGCGCAGTCGCAATCTCGGTCAGGGGGGTCAAGTCCTCGATCGAGACAAAAATCCGAGCGCCTTCCGGCTGGCTCACAAGACAGACAAGTGTCTCCAAGACTGGCTGGGTAGTTTTCTCTGGGCTGTTCTCTCGTCAGCATACATGTTGACTGGTTCGCGAAAAAGGGGTTCCTCGTGAAGTTGGTCGTACCAGTGCAGTAAACATGCCACGAGCTGCGGGATCCTATCGACCATCCTGCCATCTCTCCGCACACTTTCCGGCAACATAGAGGAAAACGTATGGAGCACAGACACAGCCATGTCCAGCATATCGTAGTTCTCTTTCCGGGACGAGTCTTCGCGCGACCCTGTTCGGATCAAGCGATCGAGAAACTTGGATGGGATACTTTTCCATAGTGTGACCACTACATCTTCATTGCCTCTGAGCTCCTGGGAGTTGTCTAAGACTGACTTTAGCAGCGCCAGGCCAACGAATCGTGAGGTGTCGTCTTTGGTCTTGAGAAGTGACTGGATCTTTTCGATTGAGACATTCTCGCTCGGATTGCTCGTCGATGAAGAATCCATCTTTTGATACGGTTCAAATTCAAGAAACTTCTTATTTCTTATCCCCCATATTCAGGACTCCAGACACTGATGTGTAGGTGCGGGAGCTGCACTTGGCCTCGAACTGTCTGCTGCATGGTTGACCTGACCTTCGGCGGGACGAAATCAAGCTTTCAGGGCTGATGGAGACAGCGAAACACCGCGGACCCCTGCAATAACTGACAACCCCAACCCTGCTCATCGTTCTTATCGATAAGCATAGCCAACCACTCGATGCGCCTGGACTCCTGAATTCCACATACCTAGCTCCCCTGACACCTCAGGACGGAGTATACAAGCACCTTGGCCCAAGCCACAAGAAATCAGCTGCTGCGATCTGTCCCAAGACGCGGCCGAAGAAATGACAGCATTGCTAGCGGATGATGCCCTCGCCCGACGAAATGAATAATAACCGCAATGGGGGCTCCTCGAGTTTGTCCGACGCCAACGTCGACGCCGCGCACCACGCCTACATGAACGACGTAGACGACACAGACGAGCTCGACTTCTTCGACACCGACGACCCCATGCACGATAGCCACGATCGCGCTGAGCCCCTCTCATTTAAGCGCAAGCAACAACAAACCGGTCTTCTCTCACAGCCCGCGCGCCTCTTCAGCGCCCTCACTGGCACCTCAAGCTCTGCACCCCCTCTACAACGAACACCTCCCGGCGCACTACCAAGAGGTCCAGAACAACTCGATACCCTTTGTGCCGGCTCCGGTACCTCTAAGGATGGGTTCCCTCTCGATTGGTATGTGGAAGGGCCCGGGCGTCGTGTTGGCTACGAGGACTTGACAGCCATCGACTGGATCTTTGAGTACACCAAGGAGCGCCAGCGCCTGCGCGTGCTGGCCTCGAGCGCGGCCGGCCTCTTGGGATATGTGCAGCAATTTCTGGACGCGAGCCAGGTTTGGATCGTGTTGGTGCTGACTGGGTTGGCCGTCGGTGCGCTTGCCGCAGGGATCGATGTCTCTACCGATTGGCTTGGCGACATCAAGTACGGGTACTGTGCTAGTGATGATGGCGGAGCGTTCTATCTCAGCAAGACATCTTGCTGTATCGGCTACGAGGAGCAGGCGAAGTGCTCTGGCTGGAGGCCGTGGAGTACAGCGTTGGGAATCACTTCGGTAGGGGGCAAGTGGTTTATTGAGTATCTCGTCTACCTGGTTTTTGCGGTAAGTGTGCCGCGTAATAATGGTTGTGGTCTGTTGCTGACTTTCATGTTCTGAAGGTGTTGTTTGCCATGTCTGCGGCCATTTTGGTCCAAACATATGCGATTTACGCTAAGCATAGCGGTATACCCGAGCTTAAGACTGTGCTGGGTGGCTTCATCATCCGGAGGTTTCTGGGCGTTTGGACTCTGATCACCAAATCGCTTGGTTTGGTATTGGCGGTAGCATCTGGCATGTGGCTGGGCAAAGAAGGCCCGTTAGTCCATGTGGCGTGTTGCTGCGCTAATCTCTTCATCAAACTGTTTCCGAATATCAATAACAATGAAGGTATGTCAATCCTCGGCCTCGTGGTGTTTGCGTTGGTGCTGACTTGCTTGACAGCACGGAAAAGGGAGGTTCTCTCTGCAGCTGCGGCTTCGGGCATATCCGTTGCCTTTGGATCTCCCATTGGAGGAGTACTGTTCAGCTTGGAGCAGCTATCCTACTACTTCCCGGATAAGACCATGTGGCAGAGCTTTGTGTGTGCAATGACGGCCGCGGTGGTACTGGAAGCCTTTGACCCCTATAGATCGGGCAAACTGGTGCTCTACCAAGTCACCTACAGCAGAAGCTGGCATGGCTTTGAGCTTGTGCCCTTTGTCATCCTGGGGGTTCTTGGCGGCATTTACGGAGGACTGTTCATCAAGGCAAACATGATGGTTGCACAATGGAAGAAATCGGCTTCGTGGCTCCCGAGCGCCGTAGCCCAGGTGGCGATTGTGGCCATCCTCACTGGCCTGATCAACTATCCCAACGACTACATGCGCGCCCAGTCCTCGGACCTCGTCTCCAACCTCTTTTCTGAATGCTCGAAGCTAACAGACGACCAATTTGGTCTCTGCAAGACCGGCGCGGCCTCTGCGGGGACTATTGTTCTCCTCATTTTCGCCTCGGTGCTTGGCTTTGGCCTTGCCGCAATCACCTTTGGTCTGCAGATCCCCGCGGGTATCATCTTGCCGACGATGGCTATCGGGGCGCTCTCGGGTCGCGCCGTCGGTATTATCATGGAGATCTGGCAACACAACCACTCGAACTTCATCGTGTTCAAGTCGTGTGAGCCGGATATCCCATGCATTACTCCCGGGACATATGCCATCATCGGTGCCGCAGCCGCGCTTGCTGGGGTCACACGCTTGACAGTATCCATCGTCGTCATCATGTTCGAGCTCACTGGCGCGCTGACGTATGTGCTGCCCATCATGGTGGCCGTGATGATCGCTAAGTGGGTTGGCGATGCCTTCTCACGTCGCGGCATCTACGAGTCGTGGATTCACTTTAACGAGTATCCCTTCCTTGACAACAGCGAAGAGATGCCCATCCCGGACATTCCCGCCTCCCAGATCATGACGCGTATCGAGGACCTCGTCGTTCTAACCGCCACGGGTCACACTATTGCCACCCTCACCGCCATCCTCGATGCCCACCCATACCGCGGCTTCCCCGTCGTCTCAGACCCGCGCGATGCCATCCTGCTTGGTTACATCAGCCGCGCTGAGCTGGCCTATAACTTACACACATCCACCCAGCCACCGCGCTCTCTTCCCCCAGAGACCGAGGCTTTCTTCGCCCACCAACCCCTCGCCGATCCCCGCTCTACACTTGACCTCCGACCATGGATGGACCAAACCCCTCTTACTCTGCCTAGCCGAAGCCGCCTGCACCTGGCTGTTAGCTACTTCCAGAAGCTTGGCTTACGCTACGTTCTCTTCAGCGACCGCGGTGTGCTGCAGGGCCTGCTGACCAAAAAGGACGTGTGGTACGTGCTCAACGGCGCAGAAGAGACACGGCGGACAAGCGGTGGTGGCGATGGTGGCGCCCCCGGCGTCAGGACGACGATGATGGGGGCGGGTGTGGCACGTGAAAATGGAGAGGGCGAACAACAGGGACTGTTGCGCGGTGAGGATGATGCCGACCCGGGAAGTCCCGGGGCGGATTCGGCAAGTATATTATGATTTGTCGTCTAGGTACCATGATAACGGAATGAGTTGGAGTTTGGATTAGGATATGGGTTCAGGGGC
>Ga0247760_1000029_pt1 | contig 121782 bp, 106 predicted proteins | sample UWRJL171409R4_FD_179936 | JGI IMG/M metagenome (GOLD analysis project Ga0247760, IMG submission 179936) | Plant litter microbial communities from Arlington Agricultural Research Station in Wisconsin, United States - UWRJ-L171-409R-4 | ecosystem: Environmental > Terrestrial > Plant litter >...
CCTCAGCGCTTGGAATGAGTTCCTGGCGCCGCTGATCTTCCTCACCGAGCCCGAGACCTTCACCATGGCCCTCGGCCTGCAGCAGTATCAGTCTCAATTCGCCGGCAGCGAATGGCACCTACTCATGGCTGCCTCTGCGCTGTTAGTGATGCCCATCATCCTGCTCTTCTTCCTCGCCCAAAAAACCTTCATCCAGGGCATCAGCACGACCGGCATGGGCGGCCGCTAACCCCGCAAAATGCGTCCGCGCGGCGCGCCCGCGGCGTGTCTCTCTCCGCGCCGGCATCTCATCGCCCCACGAGCTGCGATGCTGGCTCGCGATCGCCCCCCAAGATCTTCGAGCGCCTAGTGCCCGCCCTGCGTCGCTCCCGGCGCGAGCCCGAAGTCGCTCACGCCGTCGATGTGCTTGCCCGCGGCGAAGCCTTCTACGATGGGCACGAGCTCTTTCTCGTACACTTCCCCGGCCCAGAAATAGCGCAATTTGCCGGTGGCATCGAACAGGAAGGAGACCGGGATCATGCCCGGCCACTTGGGGTTCAGCGCGATCTTGAAGGCTGAAAGCGGTGGCGCAGCCGCAAAGCTCGGCAGCTCGACGTGCAGTGACTCGAGCACGCCTTTGGCCGCCGCGAAGCCGTCCGGATCGTCTACGGATACCAGCCAGATCGGCACCCCCTTCGCAGCCAGCTTGGGCGCCACGCGCGCCAACATGGGTAGCTCTTCGCGACAGGGATCACACCAGCTCGCCCAAGCGTTGATCACCACGCCCTTGTGCCCGCTCTTGCGGATCTTCTCGAGCAACGCCTCACCATCGACGACGGGCAGTGCGGCGCTGGGCGCGGCGCTGGGCTCGGCACTCGGCGCGGCGCTGGGCTCGGCACTCGCGGCCAAATCCGCGCGTGGTCCGAAGGCGGTCGCGCCGTCGACCGCCGCGCTGGGCGTGCGCCGAGCGCTCTCACGCCGTGAGCAGGCGAACAGCGAGACGGCGAGCGCCGCCACCATCAGGAACACCGAGCGGGACAGCAGAGCTGACGAGGAGAGCTTCACAGCCACAGAATACCAGGCACCTTCGCTTCAGCCTCGACGATGATGCGTTCCATCGCTCGTTCACCCAAGTTGAGCTCCGCCCGGCTGACTTCGAGCTCGAGTCATTCACGGCACCTCGTACAGCTCGACACCTTCCAGCGATGGCGTCTTGGACCCATCCTTCAAGAATGCAGGATTGTCGAAGGCCACGCCGCCCGCCTTGGCGCGCAGCCCGCACACCGATAGGTGCTCCAACCCTTCCGATGTGGCGTTGCAGAACGGCGCGCCGCGCCATTCTACGCTCACCCGGTGCGGGCTCGGCAGCTTGATCTTCAGCTCGTATTTGGCCGGTTCCAACGAAAAGTACAGTTTCTTGTTCTGCTCGATGGGGAGCGCCTCGACCACGACCTTGCGCACCACATCCACCTTGAACTCCGCCGCGGCCTCGCCCGCCCGAGCGACTAGGTTGGCGGTGCCGACCGATTTGGGGACGAGCTGACCATCCTTCGGGTAGGCCACGCCTGAGTTTTTGGAGAAAAAGGTCAGCTCCACATCACTCAGCTCGACGCCGGCTTTGTCTAAAATCCGTGCCTTGGGCAGAAATGGTCCCGCGCTCAGCTCGACACGACCGACGTTGGCAACCTCGATGCGATCGACGATCCGACAACGCACGGCGATCGAGCGGCTCACGCCTGCGATGGAGACGTTGAGCTTGCCGTCCCCTGATCGCCCACACTTGAGCATCCCGGCTTTGCTCACCGACGCCAGCTCCGCCGGCTCGAGCGCGTAGTCCGCGCCGTCGGTCACGAGCCTGCGCACGCCCTGCGCATTTTGGGCCTGCACCGACACGGCCACCACATCGCGCGAGGTGATCACGCTCGGGATTTCCAACCGGATCTCGCTCGGTGCCTCTCGCGCTTCGCAGCCGAGCGCGCAGCACGAAAAGACTAAGCTTGCGCCAAATAGCGTCGCGCTCCGCCGAGCGCTCGGGTCCCGATGAAACGGCATAGTTGGTTGGAACTCTTACTATGCCGCCGAGCCCGGGCGCCAGCGCGGCGCTCAAGCGAGCAGGGCGAGCAAGTCTTCGCGGGTAATTCCGGCCGCGTCGCCCGTGCCTTCCAGGGCGGCGTCCGCGAGCGCGCGTTTTTTCGCCTGCAGCGCCAGAATTCCTTCTTCGACCGTATCCTTCGCGATCAGGCGATACACCAAAACGGGACGATTTTGGCCGATGCGGTGCGCGCGATCGGCGGCTTGGTCTTCCGCGGCGGGGTTCCACCAGGGATCGAGCAAAAATACGTGGTCCGCGGCCGTCAGGTTGAGCCCCGTGCCCCCCGCCTTGAGCGACGTCAGCATGACCGGGGGCCCGTCTTCAGCCTGAAACTCGTTGACGACCGCAGCGCGATCGCGCGTTCGACCGTCCAAACGCACGAATTTCAGGTCCGCACGCTTGAGGTGCGGCTCCACCAAATCCAAGAGGCTCGTCCACTGCGAGAAGACCAGCGCCTTGTGACCTTCGGCCGCCACCTGCTCGAGGCTCTCCAGCAGCGCCTCGATCTTGCTCGAGCTCTCGGCTTGCTGCCCGGGCACGAGCGCCGGATGACAAGCCGCTTGGCGCAAACGCAAGAGCGCCTCCAGCGCCTGCAGCACGTTGCCGCCCTTCTGCAGCTTCTCGAGCAGATCACGCTGCGTCGCGGCGCGCACGGCGTTGTACAAATCACGCTCGCTCGGATCGAGCTCGATCTCGAGCACCATGTCCGTGCGCGGCGGTAGCTCCGGCGCCACCTCACGCTTCAGGCGGCGCAAGATGAAGGGCTTGGTCTTCTCTCGCAGCTCGGCCAGCTTCTTCTTGTTGCCTTGCTCGATCGGCAAGCTGTACCGATCGCGAAATTGCGAGCGACCCGAGAGCAGGCCGCGGTGCGAAAAGTGGAACATGCTCCACAGCTCTTCCAAGCGGTTTTCCAGCGGCGTACCGCTGAGCGCGACCGGGAAATTGGCTTTCAACGCATACGCCGCGCGTGACACCTGGCTGTCCGGGTTCTTGATCGCCTGCGCTTCGTCGAGCACGACCGTATCCCACGTTTCGGCCGCCAGGCGCTCGGCGTCGAGCCGCAAGATCGCGTAGGTGGTGATGGTCAGATCGGCGCGCTTGTCGAGTTCGCGGCGTGGCCCCTGGTAGATCGCGAGCTTGAGGCCCGGGCGAAAACGGCGAGCCTCCGCCTCCCAATTGTGGAGCACGCTCTTCGGACAGACGATCAGGGTACGCCCGCTGACGGCGCACAGCGTTTGCAGCGTCTTGCCCAGACCCATGTCGTCGGCCAGCACCGCGCCGAGCCCTGCGTCACGCAAGAAACACAGCCAATCGACGCCCACCTTCTGGTAGGCGCGCAGCGTCGCGGTCAAATCCTTCGGCAGGTCGACCTCGGGCAAGCTCTCGAAGCCGTGGATCAAGGGCGCCAATTTGTCGAACGACGGCGGGCGCGGCTGATCCAGATCGTCACACAACGCGGACAACGCCGGGATCGAGACACGAGAGACGCGCCCCTCGGCGTCACGCGCGGCGAGTAGATCGGCCACGCGGTCACCGAACTTTTCGAGCCAATCACTGGGCAGCGGCGCCCAACCGCCGCCTTCGAGCGGCACCAAGGACAAGCCATCTTGCCAGGCGCGCAGCACGGCTTCCGCGCTGGCCTTTCCGCGACGCGGCTCGCTGCCCTTCGGCGCGTCTCGGTCCGGCGGCACCTCGAACTCGATGTTCAGCGTGTCGCCGTTGATGCGGATCTTGGCCTCGACCGGGGCCGAGCGCACCAACGTCGCGCCGGGCTCCCCGCCCAAACGCGCCTGAAATTCGCGCAATTTGGCGGCGAACTTGTTGGCCTCTTGGCCGTCGAAATCGACGCGCCGGCCAGGCACCAAGAACAGCTCGTCGCGCAAGCGACCCACCAGGCGACGCTCGCCGATTTCGTCTCGCTCGGGGACGTCTCCCTGCACGTGCACGAGACGCGCGCCCTCGACGCGCACGCAAATCGGATCGCCGTACACGATCATCGGCACGACGCTGAGCGTGTGAGCCGCGTGGCTCAAGTCGAACGAGATGCGCGGCGGCATGCGTGTCTTGCCACGGCGCGGCATGCGCTTCGACTCAATCACGACTTTGATCTTGGACTCGATCTCCGGCATCACCTTGGTGGCCATCTCGCCGACTTCGCCCTGCGGGAAGCGACGGCGGAGCGGCAAACGCTCGAGCTTCAGGCCGGTCAGGTCCGTCAAGCCGAGCGGGCGCAAGGTGTTGCCGACCCGGCCGAGGCCCATTTCCTCCACCACGGTCAGCTCCGGATTTTGCTCGACCGCGAGCACGATGTCCTCACCCTCGTCGTAGACGCGCCCGACGGGCAAGAGCGGCTCGGCAGAGACCGAGATCGGCTTGCCGTTGAACTCGACCGTGGCCCCGTTGAGCGCCTCCAGCAAGCTCTGCCAAACCCCGGGGCGCAGCACGCCGCGCGAGGCAGCGGTCAGAATGCGATCGACCACCAAATCACCCGGGCCAGGCGAGAGCGCAAACTTTCCGTGCACGGACGCGAGCGTGCCCTCGAGCTTGGTCCGCTGTTCGCCGACCAGCACGAAGCGATCGAGCGTCAGCCCCGACATGGGCAAGCGACGGAAGGCGTACACCAGCTGCGCGCCCGACTTCTTGGCGTCCGGCAGGCGCTGACCGGCCTGCGTCACCTTTTGCACCGCGAGCATCGAGGCGACCACGTGCACGCACGGATCCGCGGGACCGGGGCAGTCGCAGGTCCACTCCAGATCGCGGGTGAACAGCGAGACCGTCAGGTACGACGCCCGCGCGGGAACGCGAACGCGGAGGTCGAGCCGGCCATCACTCTCTTTTTCCAGCGAGACGGAATCCTCGCGGGCCAGCTTGACGCCTTGGGCCCAGATTGCAGGGGTCGCCTGCTTCTTCAACGTATCGAAAAGTGCTTTCAAGGACCGGCGAAGATACTACCGGCCGCCAGAGAGGCAAGGTCTCGCTGCGCTCTTTCGTGCTTTCGCTCGCCAAAGATGTGGGAGTCACTCTCGAGGCATTGCACGCTGGCGCGAAAACCATAGGCTAGCGGCATGCGCTGGACGCTTGGGTCGGCGTTCAGCGGCGCGTTTGGCTCGGCAAGCCGCGCGCTCTTCGCTGGAGTGCTCCTTTGTGGGACGGTTTTGGCGGATGCAGCTAACCCCGAAGGACTCGGGCGCCCAAGACCGACCTGTGGCCCGCGCGCGGGATTCGGGTTACACGCGGACTCGGTGAAACGAGGCAAATATTGAGCTTATTGGTCGCGATTCTGCTGGGCATCGTCGAAGGTCTGACTGAATACTTGCCGGTCTCTTCGACCGGGCATCTGATCTTGGTCAGCGAACTATTGGGCGAGACGAGCGAGGGCGCGAAGGCCTTCGACATCGTGATCCAGTTCGGTGCCATCTTGGCGGTGGTCGTGCACTATCGACGCTTGCTCGGGGCGCGCGTGGCCGGACTTTTGCGGCGCGATGTCGCCTCGGTGCGGCTAGCGGTGGCCTTGGCGGTAGCCTTCGTTCCTGCCGCCGCGATCGGCTTCTTGCTGCACAAGATGATCAAGGCGCACCTGTTCGGCCCCTTGCCCGTGGCGTTCGCATTGTTCGCCGGTGGGGTGCTGATGATCGTGATCGAACGCGCGCGCGCCAAGCGTCAGGTACGCGGCTTGGTTGGGCTCGAACACGTCACTCCCGGGCGCGCGCTGGTGATTGGGTTCGGCCAGTGCTTTTCGCTCTGGCCTGGCTCGTCGCGTTCGATGTGCACCATCGTCGCCGGGCAGGCGACGGGGCTGTCCACCGGCACGGCGGCGGAGTTCTCGTTCTTGCTGGCGCTACCGACCCTCGGCGCAGCCACGGTTTACGAAGGTCTGAAGGCGCGTGAGGAGTTGGCCTCTTCGGTGGGTGGCGCTCAGCTTTGGGTTGGGATGCTGGTATCGTTCTTCGTCGCTTGGGGGGTGATCGCGGTGTTCATCCGCTACCTTCAACGACGCGGCTTGGAGCCTTTTGGCTATTATCGCATCGCGCTTTCAGCGCTGGTGCTGTGGTTGGCCCTGAAGGGCTGACGGCATGCTCGGCCGGCTTCAGCGATAGAAATTCTGCACGATCCACCGGTTGCCGTTGGGCGCGGTTGCGAAGCCGCAGGCCACGCCAGCGTAGCCCGGGGCGGTCATGCTCAGATAGTGAGCTCTTGCTCGCTCGCGCACGGCAAGCCCAGCGCCGCGGCCCCAGCCACCGGGGCCGGCGCAGGCGCGGGTCGCAACCTGCGCACGAATTTACGCCTACTGCGGCGTGTTCCAACCGCCAACGTCGGCCACCAAGCGGTCGGCTTGCGGCGGTCCCCAGCTGCCGGGTTCGTACTCGAACATCGGGCTTGGGCCGTGGATCACCGGATCGACGATCGCCCACGCGGCCTCCACCACGTCCTGGCGAGCGAACAGCGTGGCGTCACCAGCCATCGCGTCGCCGAGTAGACGTTCGTACGGACCGAGACGACCGTCGGCGCCCTGCTCGTGCGTTTCGACGACCGAAAGCTCGAGCGGTCGGCCGCGCATGCCTTCACCGGGCCGCTTCGCGCGCGCTCCGAGCGCGATCGCCACCTCCGGGTTCAAGCGGAAGCGCACGTAGTTGCCCATCGACGGCGTCGGCTCCTTGAACACCACTTGCGGCGGGTTGTTGAACTCGACCGTGACCTCGGTCACGGTCTTGGCTAGCGACTTTCCGGCGCGCACGTAGAACGGAACCCCTTCCCAGCGCCAGGAATCCACGTACAAACGCAGAGCGGCGTAGGTTGCCATGTACGAGTCGGTGTTGACGCCGGGTTCGTCGCGGTAGCCGCGGAACTGGCCACGAACCATATGCTCCGGACTGATCGGACGGATCGTGCGCAAGACCTTGGCTTGCTCATCGCGCACGGCTTCTGGGTAAGTGCTGGAGGGCGCCTCCATCGCCAGGTAGCTGACGATCTGGAGGAGATGATTCTGGATCACGTCGCGAATCACCCCCGTTTCCTCGTAGAACTTGCCGCGTCCTTTGACGCCGAAGTCTTCGGCCATGGTGATCTGCACGTTCTCGACGTAACGCCGGTTCCAGATCGGATCCAAAAACGCGTTTGCGTAGCGGAAGTAGAGAATGTTTTGCACCGCTTCCTTGCCCAGGAAGTGATCGATGCGAAAGATCGATTCCTCCGGGAAGACCTCGTGCAAGGTCGCGTTCAACGCCTTGGCAGAAGCGAGATCGCGTCCGAACGGCTTCTCCAACACCACGCGTGCCGGCGAAGTACAACCGGCGAGGTGCAGCTGCTGCACCACGGTGCCGAACATCGATGGCGGGATGGCCAGGTAGTGCGTGGGCAGCTGGGCGCCACCGAGCGCCGCTTTCAGCTGCGCGAAGGTGTTGGGATCCGCGTAGTCACCATCGACGTAGCGCAGCTGCTTGGCGAGAATCGCGAACGCGTCCGGATCTAGTCCGCCATATTCCGTACAGCTCGCTTTGGCGCGCGCAATCAGCTGCTCGAGCGTGGCGTTCGACTTGGCGACGCCGACGATCGGGAAGTTCAGTACGCCGCGCTTGGCCATGCACTGCAGCGCGGGAAAGATCTTCTTGTAGGCAAGGTCCCCAGTTGCGCCGAAAAAGGACAGCGCATCAGATCGCGGTTTGGCGTCGCTCATGAACGCCAGGCTAGTCGAAAATGCTGAACTCCCAGTGGCGGGGATGTTTCTCGATGCCTTAGGCAATTATTAACTGATTTCACTGGTTTACACGAAACACTGTGCTGGCGTTCAGTGTCCTGCTAGACGCGAAAGTGGAGAGGAACCAGCCATGGCCCCAAATACCCGCCCCGTTTTGAAAAGCATCGAAAGCAGCCCCGTTCATCCCTTCCAAGCCCTGGATCACTTCGTGACTTCGGGCGGAATGCGGGTGAGCTACTACGCGCTCGCGCTCGACCAGGTGCCGGTGGACTTTTTCGCCGATCCAGACGGTACCTGGAGTTACGAGCTGTTATCGCGCGCGGCCGGCTTCGCTTCGCACAGCGGCGTCGCCATCGGCGCGCTCAAAGCGGAGTTCAATGGCCACCCGGAGGGCGCAGCCGTGGTGACACTCAACGCGCTGACGCGCCCGTATGTCGCCATCGTGGAATGCCCGATCGCCTACGAGTATTTGGAACCATCCGAGAGCTCGGCCAGCTCCGCCGCCTGAGTCGCGCGGTTGCTGCCGGTGCGGGCAGCTTTCAGCCGCCGCCCTGAATCACGCGGAATTGCGCGCGTGCGCCGAGTACGGCCTGAATGCGAAGGCTTGCCTGCGCATCGCGCATGAAGCTACCCGGAAAGCGCAGGCGCTGCTCCATCTCGCACACGCACTCGGCGAACTCGAAATCCGCGACTTCCAAGGCGCGTTCGCGAGCGACCGAGAGCTCAGCCGCAAGCCAAGCCTGCACTAGCGCAAGGGCAGGCGCGGGTAGCTCGCTCAGGCGCTGCCGTGCGGGCTCTGCGGCGTTTTCTAGCTCGATCAGCCGCTCGGGGGCGAGCAGGTGATCGGGGTCGCGGTCTGGATCTCGCAAATCACTCACGTTTTCAGTGTGCCCCAAGTTACCCAGGATGGAAATAGCGGAGTTCGGTTTTGTGCCATGCTTCCGCGCCTCAATGACTTCTGCGGATCGACCGGCACAGGTTCCCCTCTCTTCCCTTCCCAAGGCGCTGCTCGTCGGCGTGCGCTTGCCCGGCGTGTCCGAGCCCGAGTTCGAGGCGAGCCTCGACGAACTCGAACGCTTGGTGAAGACCCTGGGCTATCGCGTGGTGTCTCGGATCACGCAAACCCGCGGCACGCTCGCTCCCACGGCGGTCTTGGGCGAAGGCAAATTGGTCGAGTTGGCCGCGCTCACCGGCGGCTCCGGTCACGCGGGCGTGGAGGTGGAGCGGGTGAAGGACAAAGCGCGCATCCGCCGCGAAGCCATCGAAGCGGGCAAGACCTTCCCCACCGACGATGACGATGACGATGACCAGCCGGGTGAGCAGCCCGATGCTCGAGGCAAGGCCCCAGCCGACACGGACGACCTGCAGCTGATCGCCGTGGACCACGAGATCAGCCCGAGCCAGCTGCGCAACTTGGAGCGCGCCACGGGCATCACGGTCTTGGATCGCACGGGCGTGATCATCGAAATATTTCATCGCCACGCGCACAGCCGTGAAGCGCGCATGCAAGTCGAGATCGCGCGCTTGCGCTATGAGTCGCCGCGCGTGCGTGAATCACCGCGGGGCAAAGAACGCCAAGCCGGCCGCGGCTCCGGTGAGGCGGGCCTCGAGCTCGATCGGCGCAAGATCCGCGATCGCATCGCGGAGCTCAAAGAGCAGCTCGAGGCGATTCAAAAAGAATACAGCGTGCGCCGCGCGCAGCGTCAAAAGGCCCGGCGCGTCGCGCTCGTCGGCTACACGAACGCCGGCAAATCCTCGCTGATGCGGGCGCTGACGGGCAGCGACGTGTACGTCGAAAACAAGCTGTTCGCGACGCTCGACACGACCGTGCGCGCGCTCGCTCCCGAGGTCGAACCGCGCATCTTGATCAGCGACACCGTGGGCTTCATCAAGAAGCTGCCGCATGATCTGGTGGCGAGCTTCAAATCGACGTTGGACGAAGCCAGCGAGGCCTCGCTGCTGCTCCACGTCGTGGACGCATCCGACCCGAGCTGGCAAGCGCAGCTGACAGTGACGCGCGAAGTGTTGACCGAGATCGGCGCTCACGCGGTCCCCAGCCGGTTGCTCATGAACAAGGTCGACTGCCTGACGGACGACGCGCTGCTCGCGCTGCGCGCCGAGCAGCCCGAGGCCTGGTTCCTTTCGGCCAAACGCCCTGCGGACGTGGCGGAGCTCAGGCAGAAGATCATCGCCTTCTTCGAGTCGAACTACGTGCACGCCGAGGTGCTCGTGCCCTTCAGCGAGCAGCGATTGCTCGCGGAAATGCACGCCACGATGAACGTACTCGGCACCCGCTACGAAGAAGCCGGTGTGTTCGTCGATGTGCGCTGCGAGGCCGCCGCCTTGGATCGGCTGAGCGCTAGCTTGCCCGAGGGCTCGGTTACGCTGATTCAGGACGCCTAGCTGCGGAATGAGCGACGAGTTGCGAACGCTCTTCGCGCGAACGCGCTACTTCATGCGCGCGCTGAGTCGCTTGGCGCCGCCAGTGTAGCTGAATTTGGCGTCCGAAAAGCTCGGCGGCCCGAAGCTTCCGCGCGCGTCACGTGAAGCGCAATAATCTTCCGTAGGTAAGCCGATGAAGTTCGTGTCGAGCTTACCGTTGATGTTCTCGTCGTGGAACGCAGAGATGCCGTACACGCCTTTGGGCACGCCCTTGAACACGCACAGCGCGGCTCCGCCGCGAATCGGCGCGACAGCCGCCTGCACGGGCGTCTTCAACCAGCCTTTTTCGGTGAACAAGCCGCAGCGCACCACGCCCTGGGCGCTACGCATGAGGGTCCGAAATTGCAGGACCGACTCGGGTTCTTCAGCTTGAACGCGAGGCGCAAGCGCGGCGAGCGCAGTAAGCACGGCAAGCGGAGCGAAACGACTGAGCACGGGATAGCCTAGCGCTGTTTACAGCGAAGCCGAGCCTTCCGCAGAAAATTCACGGATCGGGCAGCCGTGCGAACCCGTGCGCTCCGCGTATTGCTGATGATAGTCTTCAGCCCGATAGAAGGGCGGAAGTGGGGCGATTTGCGTCACGATTTTCGACGATTGCTTCTTCTGAGCGCGTAGCGCCGCCGCGCGCGCCGCTTCCTCTTGAGCGGGGGAGTGCGTGAAAATCGCGCTGCGATACTGATCGCCGTAATCGGGGCCTTGGCGATTCAGGGTGGTTGGGTCGTGGATCTCGAAGAAAATATCGAGCAAGCGGGCGTAGCTCACGCGCTTGGGGTCGAATTCGATCAGCACGGTTTCAGCATGCCCCGTGCCGTGTTCGCAAACGCGCTCGTAGGTCGGGTCCGAAGTATGCCCGCCGGTGTAACCAACAGCAGTTGCGGTCACGCCCGGCACGTGGCGAAATGCATCTTCGACGCCCCAAAAACAGCCCGCGGCGAACGCCGCCAGCTCATGCCCCGCCTGCGCGCTGAGCGGCGTGCCGCGGCCAACCTGGCCTGGATTCGTCCCCACGCGCGTCACGGCCAGCGCTGCGTTGGACGGCGCCGCTGCAGCACGGCTCGGTCCTTGATCACGGGTCGCGCTTTCATGGCAACCCGCCAGCGTCAGGAGCAGCATCGAACAGGTCAGTAGGAGTCGCATGGATCAAGTACGGTGCACCTCGGCAACGGTTTCAACGGCGCGTCAAAGGCCTGACAAGCGTCAACCGAGTGACGGGTGACACCGAGCTCGCGGAATACTTCGTCGCACAAGACGCGCCGCGGGCGGCGATGTTCGTCGCGGTGGCCGGGTCACTGGGACCCTACCCCGCCGAGATTTGCAGCCGGTTTCAGGCCTTGACTCTCTGAAGCTCCAGGCGATCGCCGCTGGAGTCCGAAAGAACAGCGGCTGGCGCGGGCGCGGGCAAAGCAGCGGGCGCGGGCAAAACGGCGGCTTCCGCTACCGGCTGAATGCGCTCGGGGGCGCCAGCGAGCAGGCGGCGCCCGGTGATCAGCCGTGAGCCGCGTTGGTACGTGAAGTAGGACCACGCCCAATCGAACAGCACCACGACTTTGCTACGAAAGTCGATCAAGTAGAAGATGTGCACCGTGAGCCAGGCGAGCCAGGCCAAGAGCCCGCTCAACTTGAGCTTGCCCACCTCAGCCACTGCTCGCCGACGGCCGATGGTCGCCATCGAGCCTTTATCGACATAGCGGAAGGCGCCGCGCGCTCGTTTTTCGATCGAGGACTCGATCATCCGCGCAACGAAGCGCCCTTGCTGCATCGCGACCGGGCTGACACCGGGCAACGGCTGAGCGTCGCCCGCTGGCGTCAGGCTCGCAGCGTCACCGATCACGAACACCTCAGGGTGGCCAGGCACGGAGCAATCCGGCTCGACCTGTACGCGCCCTGAGCGGTCCACCGGAAGCCCCAGCCGCTCGCACAGCGGTGAAGCGCGAACACCGGCTGCCCAGAGCACGGTCGAAGCCTCGATGCGCGCGGGGCCGATCGCGACGCCGGCCTCGTCGATCGCCGTGACGCGCGCGTTCAGCAGCACTTCTACGCCCATTTCGTGCAGGCTTTGCTTGGCGCGCTCGGACAGTTCGGGAGCGAACGCGGCCAGCACGCGCGAGCCACCTTCGACCAGCACTACGCGCGTGGCGTCGGGTTTGATGGCGCGAAAGTCTCGCGCCAAAACGAAGGTCGCTAGCTCGGCGATGGCGCCTGCCAGCTCGACGCCGGTCGGCCCACCGCCGATCACCACGAACGTCAGGTGCCGGCGTTGCGCGGCCAGATCCGGCTCACGCTCGGCGGCCTCGAAGGCCAGCAGAACGCGGCGACGGATCTCCACCGCGTCGTCCAAATCCTTCAAGCCGGGCGCGACGTGTGCCCAATCATGATGGCCAAAGTAAGAGTTCACGGCTCCGGGCGCCAACACCAAGTAGTCGTACTCGAGCGGATCACTCTCGCGCGTGACGACCCGCTGCGCGGCGAGATCGACGCCCGTCACCTCTGCCAAAAGCACGCGCGCGTTGTCGACGTGACGCAACACGCTGCGAATGGGAGTCGCGATTTCATTGGGTGCCAGGCCCGCTATCGCCACTTGGTAGAGCAGCGGCTGAAACAGATAGTGGTTCGAGCGGTCGACGAGCGTGACGTGTACGGGCGCGCGGGCCAGCGCCTTGACCGCCGCAATGCCGGCAAAACCGCCGCCGATGACGACCACGCGCTTGCGGAGCTTGGACGGTTGCACTCACTCAACCTAGTGCCGAACCCGGCCACCGCAACGAGCTTCTTTTGCGCAAAGTCGTGGCGATTTCGCGCTCCGTTGACAGCGGACTTCACTGGGCAGCAGCGGGAGTGTAGGACCGGGCGAGCCACGACATGCCGCGTTCGCTGTTGAACCTAAGTCCCCGCCTGCGCCCGCTGTTTTTCTGCGCGTACTTGGCTACGCAGCTGTTCTTGCTGTTCCGCGCGCAAACCAGCCCCGACCTGGTGTTCGGCTTTCAGATGTTCAATGCCTCGTCGCAGCTCAAGATCTCGTTGTTCCGAAAGGTGCGACGCCATGGTCGCACGCGCGTGGTCAGCGTTCGCGATGGGGAGTGGCAGACCAAGGACCGCTCCGGCACGCGACATACTCACCGTTGGCAAGATCGCGTTCGCTACCGTAACCTCAGCACGCTCGACCAATTCGTACACGCCGCCTATGGCCTCGACGCGCAGTTGTTCCGCCTGCAGTACGCGCTGGACGATTTCGCCCAACACTTAGCGGGCGACCAGGAAACCGAAGCGCTGATCGCAGAGGTGGATACGCGGAAGAATGGCCGCGAAGTCGGGCACGTTCGCCTGCAGGCGGACCGCCGATGAGCGCCTTCGGCGATGCTTGGCGGCGTTTTTTTGCCGAAGAGCGCGACGCTTGGGTGCTCGGGTTGCTGCGCCTCGCGATCAGCGCGTTGCTCTTCTTCAACGGGCTGCGGCTGATCCTCGAGCTGTCCAACGGCGGTTATTTCGCGGACTACTTTCATATCCCCATGCTGCCCGAGGCGTGGCTACCGGGTCGTTCGGGATATCAGCTCCTGCTCGGCCTTCAAGCGCTCGCCTCGCTGGCCGCCTTCATCGGCTGGTGGCCGCGTGAAGCGCTGCTCACGGCGTCGAGTCTGGGCCTGTATTTTCTGACCTGCGATCGCCTGCAGTATCACAACAACCGCTACGCGCTCTTGCTGCTCGGATTCCTGCTCGCCTTCACGCCCTGCGATCGCTCGTTCTCACTGGTACGCGGGCGCGAGCACACGCTGCCGCGGGATCAACGCATCGCGCCCACCTTTGCACGCCGCCTGTTCCAAATCCAAGTGTCGCTCGTTTATCTCGGCTCCACGGGCGGCAAGCTGCTGGATGCAGACTGGCGTAGCGGGCTGGTCTTGTTCCTGCGCTTCGCCGACGCGCCGGCGATCAGCGCGGCCCACGGGTTCCCGCTGCCAGCTTGGGTGGTCGGCATCCTGACCTCGGCCTGGTTCGCGAGCTTTGCTGCAAAAGCGGCCATCGCCAGCGAGTTGTTGATTGCGCTCGGGATCTGGCTGCCCCAGACGCGTCGTCTTTCGCTGTGGCTCGGCGTGATATTTCATGTCTCGATCGAGTTCACCGCGAGGGTAGAGCTGTTCAGCTGGTTGATGGTCGCGTCGTACCTCGCCTTCGTCGTCCCGGAAGTCCGAGAGCGTCGCTTCGAGTTTGCGCGCGGCAATGTGCGCGCGGAGCGGCTGGCACGGCTGGTGGCGCTGCTCGATTGGTGCGCCCGCTTCGAGCGCACTCCGATGTCGTCTGCCAGCGACGGCGCCGCCTTCTACGTCACCAATCGCGAAGGCAGGCGCGCGTCCGGCGCGCTCGGCCTGGCGCAATTGGCCGAGGCCATTCCGCTGTTTTTTCCGCTTTGGCTGCCGCTCGTGCTGTACGCCAAGTTGAGCGCCCGGCCGCGCTCGCCATCGCCTAGCCCCGCTTGATCCCCGAATCGCGCATCTGTTGTTCCAGCGCGCGGAAGCGATGTGCCAACGCCCGCACCAGCGCGCCGGTCCAGCCGTCGAAGCCGAGGCCAGCCGTCATGGTCGCCTGGTCCAAGACCAGCACCGTGACTTGATCCACCGCCTGCACGCTCGCCGCGCGCGGCTCTGCCAAGAGCAGCGCCATCTCCCCGAACACGTCACCGGCGGTCATCGTACCCAGCGTCTCTTGCTGGCCGTCGCGGGCGCGCTGCGCGCGGCACGTGCCGCTCACGATCATGTACGCTTCCTCGCCCAGCTCGCCCTCGCGAATGATCACCGTGCCGGGCGCGAAGCTCTTGCGCGGCAGGTGCAAGCCCCCTTGAAGGAAGCCGCGCACGTCGCTCTGCAGCTCGACCACGGTCTGATACCGATCATCCGGATCGACCGCGACTGCCTTGTGCACGATGCTACGAATGCGCTTCGACACGCCGATGCCCAGCGTCGCCTCGTCGATCGGCACGATCTTGCCTGCGGCCGCCTGCGCTAAGACGTAGTCCGCGTTCATGGACGGGCCATACGGCATCTTGCCACTGACGATCTCGTACAGGATCGCACCCAGACCGAACACGTCACTGCGCTCGTCCATGTCCTCGGGATTGCCGCGGGCTTGTTCGGGCGCCATGAACGTCGGCGTACCGACGGCTCCGGGCGCCTCCATCTGCGCGCGCTTGCCGGAAGCAGGGCGTGTCTTGGTCAGCCGCGCGAGCCCCCAATCCATCAGGTAGACCTGGCCGAAGCCGGCAACCATGATATTTTCAGGCTTCAAATCCCGGTGAATCACGCCGCGGTGGTGAGCGTAGGCTACGGCGTCACACACCTTGAGGAAGATCTCCAGCCCCTCTTGCAAGCGTTCGGTGGAGCCGAGCGCGTGCGAAGGGTCGCGCAGCCAAGTGTCGAAGTTGATGCCTTGCACCAGCTTCATCGTGAAGTACGGTACGCCCTCGTCCGATACCGCCAGCTCGTGTACGGGCACGATGTTCGGATGCTCGAGCTGCCCGGTCATCTGCGCTTCCGCGATGAAGCCGTCCTTGTACATCGGCACTTTGGCGAGCTCGCGGTCCAAACGCTTGAGCGCCACGTGCCGGAGCAGATTGCGATCGGTCGCGGGATGAATGCGCCCCATGCCGCCACGCCCGAGCTCGGGGAAGAGGCGCAAATGAGCCGGCGTCGGGATCCCTTCTTCGGCGATCTCCGCAGCGCTGACCTTGTGCTCACCCCGCACGGGGATGGTCTCGATCACGTGCACCGGCTGAGCAGGGGCTTCAACGACATCTCGATTACTCTTCACGCGACGCTCCTCGGCCTAGGCTCTGACTAGTGGCGGGCAAGCTAACACCGCACCGGGAGCGTAGCGAGGGTCGCCAGCCGAGCCGAATGACACAGCAAATTTAGGCATTTGCACCCAGGCGCCCAGCGCGACACGCAGGCGAAACAGAGCCGCAGGGATGCTCCGGCCATGTCTCAGAGCGAGCGCGAACTCAGCCTCGATTTTCACAGCCTGCGCGCGCGCTACGCGGCCAGTACCCTGACGCCCACGGCGCTGGTCGAGCAGCTGGCAGACGCTTGGCAAGCGAGCATCGCCAAGCATATTTGGATCCACCTCGCTTCCAAAGCCGAGCTGCTCGCGGCGGCGGGCGTGCTCGAGCAACGAAAGGCCGCGGGCGAAGCGCTCCCGCTGTACGGCTTGCCCTTCGCAGTGAAGGACAACATCGACGTCGCCGGCATGCCCACCACGGCCGCGTGTCCCGGCTTTTCGCATGTTCCGGCGGTGAGCGCGTTCGTCGTAGAAAAATTGCTCTTGGCTGGCGCATTGCTGGTCGGCAAGGCCAACCTCGATCAGCTAGCAACGGGCCTGGTCGGTGTGCGTTCACCATACGGCGTGGCAGAAAATCCATTCGACGCCGAGCGCATTCCCGGCGGCTCGAGCTCGGGCTCAGCAGTCGCGGTAGCGTCGGGCTTGGTCAGCTTCGCGCTCGGCACGGACACGGCTGGCTCGGGTCGCATCCCAGCGTCGTTCAACAACTTGGTCGGCCTCAAACCGACTCGCGGCCTGCTCAGCACCAGCGGGGTCGTGCCCGCCTGCCGCAGCTTGGACTGCGTGTCCGTGTTCGCGCTGACCGTGCACGACGCCAGCTTGGTCGCCGAAATCGCCTCTGGCGCCGACAAAACCGACGCCTATGGTCGCCCGGACGCCGATCGCGCGCGTTTTCTGCCCGGGGACGCGCCCGCGCGGTTTCGCTTCGGCGTCCCGAACGCGCCATACCTCACGGAGCTCGACTACGGAGGAACGCGTGCGGATTTCGCGCGCGCCGTGGAGCGCCTGAAGCGCCTCGGCGGCATCCCCGTCGAGCTCGACTTCGAACCCTTCCACAGCGCGGGGCAGATGCTGTACGAGGGCGCGTTCGTGGCCGAGCGCGCGGCCTCGCTGCACGCCATCTTGAGTAAGAATCCGAGCGGCGTCTTGCCCGTGATCACGAAAGTGCTCAGCCGCGCGCAGGGCTTCAGCGCGACGGACGCATTCCTCGGCGCACAGACCCTCGCCGAGCACGCGCGACGCACACGCCTTTCGTGGCCGAACATCGACCTGTTCGTCGTGCCCACGACGCCGTTTTTCCCCAAAGTGAGCGAAGTAGAAGCCGATCCGATCGGCCTCAACTCACGCCTCGGCGCGCTGATGAATTTCGCGAACCTGCTCGATCTATCCGCGCTGGCCGTGCCCTCGGACTTGCGCGCGGATGGTCTGCCGTTCGGCATCACGCTCTTCGGCCAGCGCGACGCCGACGCGTATCTGGCTGCCATCGGTGCCGCGTTCCAACGCGACGTCGCGGGCACACTCGGGAAAACCGTTGCGCGCTTACCCCCCGCGCCGGAAGCCCGCACACCACGCCCCGGCAACATGCTCTTGTCCGTGGTTGGCGCGCATTTGAGCGGGCAACCGCTGAACAAGCAGCTGACCGAGCTGTCGGCCACCCTCGTGCGCTCGTGCAAGACAGCCGCTGAGTATCGCCTGTATGCGCTGCCCAACACGGTGCCGCCGAAACCCGGCTTGGTGCGCGTGAGCTCGAGCGGCAGCGCGATCGAAGTCGAGGTCTGGGAGCTCACCCCCGAGGCCTTCGGCCAATTCATGAAAGGCGTGCCAGCGCCCATGACCATCGGCACCTGCATCTTGGAAGACGGCAGCAAAGTGCACGGCTTCGGTTGTGAGCCGATCGCGCTCGAAGGCGCGACGGACATCACTGAATTCGGCGGCTGGCGCGCCTACCTGCTCAGCAAGTAAAAACGCCCCGAGTAGCAGGCTCGGGGCGCTTCTTTTTTTGGGGGTGCTCCTGTGCGGCGGAGCGTCACGATTTCAGAGTTCGAGCGGCGTCACTTAGCCATCTCGAGCGCTTGCTCGATCCAGAACACGCCGGCCTTGGGCCCGCCGTTGCACTCACCATCGGACTCGCCCGGGCGCTTCAGCCACAGGTAGCCGTCGATCAAGGGATCGGTGGTCACCGTGGTCGGGGGCTTGCCGATCTTGCGCCCCGGCGGGTTGCACCAAGCGTTGTCCGCTGCCGAGCCCGCGCCGTTGCGGCTGGTATCGATCACGAAGTGCGCACCGCCGACCAAGCCGGAGATCTTCTTGCCGAAGACCGTGTTCTCCTCCGTGGTCACGTAGTTCGAAACGTTGAGCGCGAAGCCGTGGGAATCCTCGATGCCGGCGGGCTTCAAGCGTTCTGCGAACACTTCAGCCTTATCCCATTTCGCGTGGCCGCTATCGATGTAGACAACCGCTTTGGGATTCTTGCGCAGCACCCAGACCGCATCTTTGATCAGCGCCAAGCGCTCGGTCTGCTCCGCGTCGGAGAGGCAATTATCCTTCTTCAACAGGCCGATGGCGTCGGGCTCCAAGATGAAGATCACCGCCTCTTCGCGGGCAGCCGCTGCAATGCGGCGGATCCAGCGCTTGTAGTGATCTGCCGTCTTGAGCCCGCCAGCGGATTCCTGACCGCAGTCGCGGTGCGGCAGGTTGTAGGCGATGAACGCGGCCGTGGCGCCCTCGGCCTTGGCCTGTGCGATGTTGTACTCGACCGTGCGGTAGATGTTGCTGTTCCATTCACCGAGCCAGAGCGCTTGCGGCTGCTTGGCGATCTTGTCCAAGATCGCCGCCTTCTCCGGCTCCTTGGCGCGGATGCTGTTGGCACGCAGCATCGCGTTGGAATTGGGATCGACCCACAACTTCACGCCCTGCAGCGGATTGCCGGTTGCCTTGGGCGGTTGCGTCGCGGCCGTGATCGGACCGTCATCACCCGGATCACCCCCGCCCGGCTTGGGCTTGGCATTGGCGGTCGAGCCAGACGGATTGTTCGCGAGCGGCGTGCCCTCGGACGGAGCGCAAGCAACTAGGAACGACGCAGCAGCGATCAGGCACGACGCGAACCCGAGGCGTTTCAGCGACGCACCTGGAACCGGTAACAGGTGGGGAGAAGTCTTCATAGATTGTCTATCTACGGATTGTGGCGAAGAAGGCAAGTGTTGGCATTTTTCAGCACAAACACTGCGGGTTCGTGGCGCCCTCGGCCGCGCCCGTCACAAACCTGGAACCGGTTCTATACGGCCAGCAACGCGCCAATTGCGGCGGCGTGCGAGAAATCCGCGAATACGTAATGCGCTCCGCTGGCTTCTAGATCGGCCACCGAATAACGACCGGTGGCCACGCCGATACACTCGGCACCGATGGCGCGCGCCGCATGAACGTCGCGCGGCGTATCGCCGATCACGACCACGCGACAGCTCGCGACCGCCACACCGAGCTGCTCCGCGCCACGCTCTGCCCCCAAGCGAATCACCTCGGGTCGTGCCTCCGCGTCACAACCAAACCCGCCGAAGCGAAAGTGATGATGGACGCCGACGCGCTCGAGCTTGATCCGCGCCCCTTCGCGCACGTTGCCCGTGCCCAGCCCCACGGCCATGTCGGCCGCCTGCGCCGCGGCAATCGCCTCGTGCATCCCAGGCAACAAGCGAAAGCTCGCGCCGTCAGCCTTCGACACTTCGTCCTCCAGCGCGATCAAGTACTCCGCGAGCCAGGCGTCGATCGCCTCGGCGGTTGCAGGAACGCCAATCGCCTCGAGCCCCATGCGCGCGATCAAGCGATCGGTCAGGCCGTCGAAGCCAAACGAATCACAAGCGTCGGCCCGACCGTACAACTTGAAGAACGCGCGATTCACCGAGCGTCGCCCAGTCCCCCCCGTGACGATCAAAGTGCCATCGATATCGAAGAGCGCGACTGTGGGGCTGGCCATGACTTGGCCCGCGAGAATGCGTGCAAATTGCCGCGCAGGCCACCCCTTTGCCTCGAACTCCGCCCGAAACCCGCAAAAACCCACACTCCGCGTGAGGTCATTGGAGACCCATGGGCGGAGCTCCGCGCCAGCAAGCCGGCGTGGTACTCTTTGCTCTCCCATGGAGCTCCCGAACCGCGAAGTTAGGCAGGGGTTGGTCGCCGCGTATGCGGAGGTGGTGTCGAGCCTCGGGTTGCTGTCGACCGAGCGCGCGCTGGTGTTGCCCAATGGTGAATTCTTCCCGGATCGGTTCACCGCGGACGAAGCGAGCGTGCAGCGCATGCTCGATCGCTTGCTCGAGCACGCAGCGCTCTCGGACATGGCGTTGGTCGTTCGCTTCTGGGGCGAGCCCGCAGGGAGCTGCGGCACCGGCGCGTGTGGCAGCTGCGGCCCCACACAAGCCGCCCCCGAATCCGAATCGGTGCAGCGCTTGGTCGATGCCGGAGAGCATTGGCAGATCAACGTGTTGCCCGCCGAGGTTGGTTCTCCCGTCGCGCTGGGCTCCGCGCTGAGCCACGCGGTCGCGCTGGCCGTGCTGCGCGAGGCCGACACACCGCCCCGCCACTTGGAGCTGGATTTGGCCGTCGATTTGACGGCAATCGCGCTCGGCTATGGCGTGCTTTTGCTGGAAGGGTCGCACATTTACCGAAAATCTTGCGGCGGCCCGTCCATCGCGCGCACCACCGCGCTCGGTCCGACCGAGGTGGCGCTCGTGCTCGCGCTGTCCGCAGCGGTGAGCGAACAATCGCTGCGCAAAGTCGGCAAACACTTGTCGGCCACGCAAAGTGAAGCCTTCGCCGAGGCCGTCGCCTGGGCCGCTTCGAACCCGGCGCTCGTGCAGAACCTCCAAAGTGACCCAGCGCGAGTCGCGCGCGGCGAATTTCAATTGCGCGAACCCAAGTCGTGGCTCGGTCGTTGGCTCGGAAGCAAGCTTCGCCGCGCACCAAGCGCCGAGTCAGCAACGACCATCGAAGAGCTGGAGGCCGCGCTGAGCGCCGGGAGCAGTCCGCGCCTAGCAGCGAAGCCCCGCGATCCGAAACTCGATGAGATTCGCCGCTTGGTCGACGAAGCCCTCAGCGAATAGGGATTCTTTTCCCTACTTTGCAAGACATCGCAATTCCGCCTCCGGCGTAAAGGCGATGCAAAAACGTACCACGCGCTCGGGCTTTGGCCGCGAGATGGCGCCCTTGTAGGCAAGAAAAGCGTCCCCACTTAGGGGATCCAATTCGAGCGCTTTCGTATAAGAGTGCTGCACCTAGTGATTTCTCTCTAGGTGCTTATGCGCGGTGGCTACTTGGTGTGGGGAACCTCACCCGAGAGGATGATATCGATGAACAGCAAGCGTTCGATGTGGAAATTGCTTTTGGGCGCGGCAGCGGTGGGGTTGCTCGTCACGAACTGCACGATCAAGACGGAAAGCGACGACGACGACACTGGCTGTACTCTCGGGCAGAAGAAGAACTGTACCGCCTGTGACGGCGGCATCACCGGCTATCAGACCTGTCAAAGCGACGGCACCTACGACGCCTGCTACTGCCCCGGTTCCACCAACGCTGGCAGCTCGAACGGCGGCGGCTCGAGCGCTGGAGCGAGCAACAGCAGCGGCGGCAAGGGCGGCGACACGTCGAGCGGCGGTACGTCGGCTGGTGCGGCTGGCGAAGGCGGCGAGGGCGGCGAGGGCGGAGCGTCCATCGCGCCGATCATCGATCCGAACGATTGCTACGACTGTCTGAACAAGCTGTGCACGCCCGAGTGGGATGCTTGTGTCATGGAAGACGAAAACAACCCGCAAGATCCGACTGCCCCAGGCGATTATTGCTTGAGCTCGAAGGGCGACGACACTGGCCAAATCGAGGCCGTGCTGGGGTGTATCGAGGCGGAGCGCCTCAAAGGGCCAGTGAAGCGCGATGTCGTGCGTGCCTGCGGCGCGTCGCTCGGGCAGAGCGCCGATCCGACGGACAACTTCATTTGGGCGCCGAATCAAATGACTGCTGCTACGGCTGGCCTGATAAACTGCATGGCAGACGCACCCGATGAAACGGAACCGGGCTCCTGGGCGGACTCGAAGAACATTCCGAACGCCAGCGCGCCCAAACCCTGGCTAGACATGACCTGCGCCAAACTCAGCTGCACCTCGGCTCAGTAAAACGAAACCGGTCACTCATGAATAAGACACGATCCCTCGCGGCCGCTGCGCTGCTCGCCTTCGCCACCCTCGGTTCACCAGCCTTCGCCCAGTCGACCCCCGCGGCACAGGCCGCTCGACAGCAGAAGTTACAGGCCGCTCAAGCGGCAGCGCGCGCTCGCGCGGCCGCCGCGGGCACTGCGGCGCCGACGGTGGCGCCAACCGTAGCGCCAACCGCAGCGCCGACTCCGGCTCCGACGGTGGCGCCGCCGCCCACCGTCGCCCCGACGGCGGCGCCCACTGCTGCCCCCACCGTCACCGCGCCCAAGGCGAGCGCGAGCGCTGCGGCCAGCGCTGCTCCTGCAACCAGTAGCAGCGCAGCTCCGGTCAAGGCCGCCGTTCACCCGGACACCACGGCGATTGGGCTCGACATCGAAGCCCTGCGCAAGAGCCGCCCCGACCGCCGTCACGCCGAGTTCGTGGATATGCAATCTCGTTGGGGCAACCTGCTGAGCGATCCGCGGAGCGCCGATGAGCTGAAGCTGCACGCGCAGCGTTTGGCTTATTTGCAACGTATTCGCGCGCTGGGCGCCAAAGATCCTGCTTTCGTGAAGAGCGTGGACGCATTGATCACCAAAGAAGAAACCCGCAACTCGGATGCGCTCAACGCACTCCGCAGCGGCGCTCTGCCTGTCGCCGGAGCCAGCAAATGAACCTGCGCCCTCTCTACGCCTTGCTGCTGCTAAGTTCGCTCGCTGAGCTCGGCGGCTGCAAAGACCTGCTGAAGAAGAAGGATTCGGAGCCCGCTCCGTCCGCGGCGCCGGTCGCCGTGCCGTCGGCGGTGATCGCGCCGCTACTCACGACGCCGCCCATCCCGGTGCCAGGACTGCCGCCCGCGCCCGTGGCCGTCGACGAAAAGGCCGTGCCTACCCCTCAAGACTTCGAAGACGAAGCCTTCGAGAAGGTGACCGCAGCCAACTTCAAAGCGCAGTTTGCGACCTTGAAGACTGACATCTCCAAGTAACCAGCGCTGAGACGATCAGCTCGCCGAGCTTCGAACTCGGCGAGCTGGGCGCCGCTTCAGCTCGTGTACCAGTAGAAGCTCGCGGACACGTTGGGACCACCGCTCGCTTCAAAGTAGGTCCAGCCGTCGATGGCGGGTGCGAACGTCGCGCTCAACGCTGGGCACGCAACGACGACGTCGTTTACTTTCAGCGTGCGGCCTTCGAAGTTCGAACAGCCGACGTTGTTGAACGTCGACTTCGTGCGGAAACAAGCGGGTCCTGTGCTTCCGAAGTTTCCGCTGTTGCCATTGGCGCCGCTCGGCAAATCGACAGGGTTTTGACATGGCCCAGTACTGCCGCCGCCCGCAGAGCCGCCGCCAGCGCCACTGGAACCAGTTCCAGCTTTGCCGCCCACATTCGAACCGGCAACGCCCACCGTGCCACCACTGCCGCCCCTACCGCCGGCGCCGCCCTTACCGCCACCGCCGCCGGTGCCGCCCTTACCGCCAGTACCACCGCCGCCCTTGCCGGCCGTACCCGTCGTGCCGCCCTTGCCAGCGTCGCCTTTGCCGGCAGAGCCGGGCGCGCCCGCTTGCGGTGCACCACCCGCCGGGGCTCCGCCTTCCTCACCCAACCCCGCACCGCCGCCGCTGTCGGAGCCCGCCATCGGCAACGGCTCGAGGCCCGCTTCTTGGTTAATCGCCGTCGCGCAGGAGAGCGCCGCGCTGATAGCCAAGAGCGCTCCCACACTTCGCAAGTTCATCATCCACACTCCAGAACCATTAGTTAGCCGCAAATTTCAAGCTGCAGGACCAGCATCAGGGATAGCACGTCCGCCACACCGGGCACGGGCGGCTGTGTAAATCAAAGTGCGAGTGCACGAGCGATGCGAAACGAAAGGGTCTTAACCAATAAATTCAAGCTACTTCTCGAGCGCGAAGAAGTCCCGGATCGCATGTAGGATACGATTTCGTTCGCTGCTCAAGCGTTGACTCTTGGCGTTCGAATCCAGCCCCTCGCGCGCCGCGGCGAGCTCCACGCGTCGCGTGGCGAGCACGCCCGAAATCTCGCTGGCGATCTCGGGCCGTCGCTGGATGATTCCCTCCAAGTCCTTGCGGTCGACGCGCAGACACTCCACTTCGCCTTGGGCGATCACCGTGGCTTCGCGCGGCTGACCGGTCATCAGCGCCATTTCACCGAAGAAATTGGGCGCTTCCAGCACGGCCACCTGGCGCTCCTCCCCGTCTGGAGCGCTCACACGGACGGCCGCCGCGCCCTTGAGCAGCACGTACAGCCAATGGGCCCGAGCACCCTGACGGGTGATCACCTCGCCCGGACTGAACGGGGCCAGCCGCGCCGACGCGGCGAGCGTCCGCTGCTCGTCTTCCGACAGGTTCGCGAACAGATCGATCGCCGCCAACGCGGCCATGTGTGAATCGAGCTCGCGCGCGCGCTTTCGATCGCGGTGCTCGCTGTCGTCGTGCGAGACGAAGATCGTCTTGGCCGGGATCGCCAGCGGGATCTGCGCCCGCTTCAGCGCCGCATAAATTCGCTGACGCACCAGAGAGTTGGTCGAGTCGTTGCGCAAGAAATCAGTCAACCAATAGCGCGCGGCGTAGTAGCAAACGCTGTCGGCGTTGTCGCGCGCCATGTCGTGGCAGATGCAGTGTGGTTTGGGCTCGCTCGCCACGCCCTCCAAAGGCGCGGCCTGCAGCGCCTCTTCGACCACGCGGATCACCTCCGCCGGCGCGAAGCGAAAATCCACGTTGAAATAGACCCACATTCGACGCTGAACCGGCTCACCAGTGCGCTTGCCGAGCAGGCGAATCGACTGCGTCATGAGCTGGCCGTTGGGGATAATCAGCGTATCCCACTCGCGCGTTTCGATTACGGTGTGGCGCCAGCGAATCTTTTTTACTTGGCCCTGGGTCTTGTTGTCGAGTTCGATCCAATCACCCTCGTTGATCGAATCGTCGAGCTGCAGCGAGATGCCGCCGACGACGTTGCCCAGGGTGGCCTGCAACGACAAGCCGATCACTGCGGTGACCACCGCCGAGGTGGCGACGATACCCGTCAAGTTGACGCCGGCGCGATGCATCAATACGCCGAGCGCCACCACGTAGGCTGCGCCGACCATCACATCGTGCAAGATGTCGGGATAGTCGATGCGCAAGGCGCGCAGCAGCAGGTCGAAGACGGCGATCGCCAGCAGGTTGATCACCAGCAGCAGCTGAAGCACGTTCGCCGCGACTCGCAGGCCCGCGACGACCCCGGGCGCCAATGTCCAGCTCAGCGCCACACCGAGGATGAGCACGGCGGCGTAAAAGCCGAGCAGGATCACGGAGCGCCGCAGGCGGCGGCGAGGCGCGAGCGGCGCCAGGCGCAGGAGCCCTGCAACGACGACGACCGCCAGGGCGAACCCGGCGAAAACCAGCCACTGAACTGTCACGGGTTCGTAACCCTACCCGAAATGATTCGGAAAATCGCGGGGATCGCTCGGGTAGTATAGTGCGACAATGGGACGACCGAGCATGTTCGAGGTTGGCGCGTCGCGGTCGCTGCTGCTCGGGGTCGCTGGCGGCACCGGCAGCGGCAAGACCACCCTGGCCCGCAAGATTGGCGACGCGCTGGGCGAGGGCACGACCCTGATTTCGCACGATTGGTACTACTTGGATCGCACCGGCTACACGCCCGAACAGCGCGAGGCCATCAACTACGACGAACCGGCGGCCTTGGACAACGCGCTCCTCGCCAGCCACTTGGACGAGCTACGCCAGAGCCGCGGCGTGGAATGCCCACAGTACGACTTTACCACCCACACCCGGCGCGCCGAAACCGTCAGCGTACCGGCCCGCCACGTCGTGGTGGTCGAAGGCATTTTGCTTTTCGCCGTGCCGGAATTGCGGAACCGCTTCGATCTGCGGCTGTTCGTCGATACGGACGACGACATCCGGCTCTTGCGCCGCATTCGGCGCGACGTCGTCGACCGCGGCCGAGACCTACATTCGGTCGAGCAGCAATACTACGGGAGCGTACGCCCCATGCATCGCTTGCACGTGGCGCCGAGTAAGCAACACGCCCACCTGATCGTGCCGGAGGGCGGAGAAAATGCGCAAGCGATCGATGTCATCGTCGGCAGATTGCGCTATTTGTTGGATGCAGTCTGAGGAAGCCCGCATGGCCAAGCGCGCGCCGAAACGAAGCGACCGAACCGTCCGCCGTGAACGAGAGCGAGCTCAAACACGCCTGGAAGCAGACCGCGAGCGGCTGTTCGCGCTTTCACCCGGCGGCAGCCCGGAGAGGCCGCTCGACGCCGCCTCTGCGGCGGTCATCGAGAGCCACGCGCTCAGCGTGCCCTGCCCGCGCTGCGGCGCCAATCACGAGCTGATCGAGCACTCGGCGCACGTGCTGCGCGGCGTGCGCCTGCGCGAAACCCTGCTGCGTTGCCGGCAGTGCGGTTCGCAGCGCTCGCTCTGGTTCAAGATTGTCGGTCCGAGCTTGAACTGAGCGACGCGCGCGCGAGGTCCGCTGCGGCCGCGGCGAGCTCCCGCACCTTGCGTACCAGCTCGAGCGGCGCGAACGGCTTCTGCAAGAACACGAAGCCGCGCTCGATCACCGAGTGGTTCACGAGCGCGTCGTTCGCGTAGCCGGACATGTACAAAACCTTCAGGTCGGGTCGCGTCAGCAGTAATAGCTCGATCAGCGCCGGGCCACTCATCCCGGGCATCACGACATCACTCACCACCACGTCGAAGTCAGCCGGGCGCTGGTTGAAGATGGTCAGGGCAACGCTGGCATTTTCGGCCTCGACGACTTGCATGTGATGTTGCTCGAGCACGCGCCGCGCGACGGAGCGCACCATTTCCTCGTCCTCGACCAGCAGCACCCGAATCGGCGTCGCCGGCAGCGCCGACCCCGGCGACGGTTGCGGCGGCTCCGGCTGCGGGTCCCGCGTTGCCGGCAAGTAAACTTGGAACGTCGAACCGAAACCCGGCTCGCTGCTCACGGTGATCGTGCCGCCGCTCTGCTCCACGATGCCGTACACCGTCGCGAGCCCGAGCCCCGTACCGCGACCACGCTCCTTGGTCGTGAAGAACGGCTCGAAGATGCGCGCGCGCGTCGCTTCGTCCATGCCGAGACCGGTGTCCCTGACCGAGAGCATCACGCACGATTGCCGTTCGCGCCCCGGCTCGCTCAGCTCGACGTGGGAACACTCCACCGAAATCCGCCCGCCGCTTTCGATCGCGTCCCGCGCGTTGACCACCAAATTCAAGATCACTTGCTCGATTTGGCCAGGATCGACCTTGATCAACGCAGGTCGCGATGAGGGAGTGACGGTCAGCACGATGTCTTCGCCGATCAGGCGCCTGAGCATCTTCTCGAGCGCGGCGAGGCTCGAGTTGAGGTCCAAAACCTCTGGCTTCAAGACCTGCCGCCGGCTGAACGCCAGGAGCTGCCGAGTCAACGCCGCGGCCTGCTCTGCGGCGCGACTAATCTGCATCAGGTCGTCCTTCATGGACGGCGCGGCTTCGCTGTCGTTCAACAGCGCTTCGGCGTAGCCCGCGATCACGGTCAGCAGGTTGTTGAAATCGTGCGCGACGCCGCCGGCGAGCAGCCCCACTGCCTCCATCTTGTGCGCCTGACGGAGCTGCTCCTCACTCTTGCGCAGGGCTTCCTCGGCGAGCTTGCGCTCGGCAACCTCGAGCGAGAGCTCGGCGTTCAAGCGCGAGAGCTGCGCCGTGCGCTCGATGACTCGCTGCTCGAGCTCCTGCCGCGTGCGCTGCAGCTCCTCGTAGAGCTGCTTTTGCTCGGTGATGTCTTCGGAGATCCCGAGCAAGAAGCGCGGCACTCCCGCGTTGTCTCGAAGTGGGATCTTCTTGGTGCGAAGCCAGCGCAAGCCGCGCGCCGTTTGGATGGGCTCTTCGTCGATTGAAAGGAGCTTGCCGCCGGCCAGGGTCTCTCGGTCGTTGCGAATGAAATGTTCGACTTGCTCGGGCGGCCAGAAATCGTGATCGGTCTTGCCCAGGAGCGCGCTGCGCGGCATCCCGAGGAGCTCCTCCCCCGCTCGATTGAAGCGACTGAAGGCCAGTCGCTCCGCGTCCTTCACGAAGATCATGTGCGGGATGTTCTCGAAGATGGCGTCGAGAAATGCATTCGGATCGGACAGCTCGTGCTCTACGGGCAAAGGCGGCGACGAAGGAGCCGAAGGCTCCTCCGCTTGCGTTGGCGCATCCCCGCGCTTCACGACCTTCGAATCGTCCACTCGAATACTAGACTACCCTCGAACACAGGCGAAGAGAAACCCTGCGCTCGAATCCCTGCGATTCCCAGCTATGCTGCAGGGCCATGCCGTCCGGCTTCTCTCTTGTCTCGCTTGTCTCGAGCCATGTCCGCTGACGGAGTACGGCCCCGCGGTTCACGCCTCAGATTGGGAGTGTTGCTCGGCCTGCTCGCGGCCACGGCTTCGTGGGCGTGGCTCGACGTTCGTTCGCGGCGTGCGCGCACCGAGTGGCAACGTCCGCTGGAAGTCGCGGTTGCCTTAGTTCAGCTCGGAAACGTCGATCCGAACGCGCTCCGTTCGCTGCGTGCTCGCTTCCCCGCGCTCGAGGCCCGGCTCCGCGACGAGTATCACCGCCACGGCGGCCAACTGCCGCGGCCGGTCAATTTCACTCTCTTCGGACCGGTGACGGTCGACCGCGCGCCGCCGGCGGATCCGGACACGACGCTACTCAGCCTGGCCCGGCACGCTTACGAGCAATGGCGCTGGACGCACGCCGTCGACGTCGGCAGCAACTTACCGGCGCGCGGCTTCGACTCGCGCATTTACCTACTGGTGCGCGCGCCACGTGACAGCCGGCAGAGCTGGGTGGAAGGCTCGAGTGAACTCGGCGGTCGGGTCGGCGTGGCCCGCATCGAGCTCGGCCCATCCACGGTGGATCTGGCGCTGTTCGTCGTCACTCATGAGCTCTTCCACACGCTCGGCGCAAGCGACAAGTACGACGCGAACGGTCGCGCGTTGATCCCCGATGGCCTCGTGGAGGCGGAGCGTGTGCCGCTCTACCCGCAGCGCTACGCAGAGGTGATGACGCGCAACTTGGTCATCGCCGCCGGATCCGAGCGACCGCCCGATTCATTGGCGGAGCTGGGTGTCGGCACGCTCACTGCCCACGAGCTCGGTTGGTCTGGCAGCGAACCCCCAAAATAACAGTGTCGCGGTTCGGACGGTCGCGCAGCACGCATCGGAGCGTTGCGGCGCGGTTGCGTGACCAAGCACCGCGCGTGGTACGCTCAGCGGATGAGTCTTGCCCGCGGCCACTCGACAAAGCGTCGCTTTTGTCTGGGCTTGGCAGCCTTGATCGCGTGCCTCGGGTGCTCCGCCAGATTTTCTGCGGAGAACGACGGCAGCGGCAGCAGCGGCGCGAGCCCCGGCGGCAGCGCAAGCGACGGCGAAAGCCACGCGGGCACGAGCAGTACCGGCAGTGGAGGCATGCACGAAGGTGGGACGAACGCTGCCGGTGCCGGCTCGGGCGCAGCGGGTGACGGCGCAGGCGGCCGCAGCGCGGGTGGTCGCAGCTCGGACGGCGGTTCTAGCGGCAGCCTCGGCGGCAACAACGGCGTAGGCGGTGCCCGCGCGGGCGCAGGCGGCGCTCAGGTCGGCGGCGCCTCCGGAGGCTCGGGATTAGCCGGGCACGGAGGTAGTCGTCTGTGCGACCTCCAGGAGTGTTTCGTCGCCAATACCTGCCTCGACAAATGCGGAGGTAAGGTCGTGTACACCGGCTGCTGCGCGTGCCTGCCCCCGTCGGTCAACCAACTCACCTGCACCGATACGGACTGACGCGCGCAAGCTGATGATTTCCGTACCGGACCTGCTCTGCCCCGAGCCACAGCGAAGACTCGACGCGCGAGCGTTGCGCGAGGCGCTGACCTTCGCCTTCGCGACCGGCGGCACGTCCGAGAGCTTCACCAAGATCTGGGATCGCGCAGACTTTGCTGCCAGTGATTTCTCGAGCGATTGCTTCGCTCGCGAGCTTTTCTTGAGCGACTTCGTGACGCGCTGCCTTTCGTTCAGCGTCGCCGGTGAAAAGTATCTGCCCGAGCGCGGCCATTTACAGCGCCTGATCGCGCATCCCCCGCGCGACCTACGCGTGACGCAATTTCGGCACGAGATCCTGCGCGAGCTGATCGAAGTGCCCGAACGCGCCGAAGAGCTCGGCCTGCTCGCCGTAAAAATCCGAAGCCTAGTGCAGCGCCTGGAGGCACCCGATCGCGGCAAACGCTACGACGCGATCGGGCGCCGCATCGACATTCTCCGCTCCTTGCGCGAGCTCTTGGACGAGCTGTCGACGGCGTTCGACGGCGCGGGCGCCGGGCTCGCGCGCATCCGAAAGTTCGCGCTCGAGCAAAGGGCGCTGCCCGCCTACGACACGCTGGTCAACCTGCTCGACCACGAGAGCGATCGGGCCACGATCGAGCTGCGCGTCAAGGTCGGCTATGACGGCGAGCTGCGCAGTTTTCAGATCGTGCGCGCGGGCGAGAACCAAGAAAACCCGTTTTATCGCACGCGATTCGCGCGCTTGCTCACCAAGCTGACACTTTGGATGCAAGGCTACGGCTTCCGCGAAGCGGAGCTGCTCGGTCGCCTCACCAACGCGGCCTTCGACGGCGTCCAGGACTGCGTGATCTCGCTGTTCCAGCTGCTGGTCGATATGGAATTCTATTTGGCGAGCTTATCGCTTCGAAAGCTCGCGCAGCAGGGTGGGCTCGAGACGTGCCTGCCCGAGTTCAGGGTCGAGCCCGGCAGCCAGACCGAGCTCGAGGCGCTCTTCAATCCATTCTTGCTACTGGAAGCGAGGCCGCCGAAGAGCGCCGACATCGCCGTAAGCGATCGCGCGCTGGTGGTGATCACAGGGCCCAACTCCGGCGGAAAAACCAGACTCCTACAGGCGCTGGCGCTGGCGCAGCTACTCGGCCAATCGGGCTCGTTCGTACCGGCGCGGCGCGCCACACTCGAGGTACGTCACGGCCTGTTCGTTTCGCTCTCCCACGAAGTCAGCTCCGATCAACGAGAGGGTCGCCTCGGCACCGAGCTGTTGCGTATTCGGCGCATGTTCGAAGAGCTACGCTTCGGCAGCTTGGTGATCTTGGACGAGCTCTGTTCGGGCACCAATCCTTCCGAAGGGGAGGAGATCTTCGAGCTGGTGGTGTCGCTGCTGGCCGAGCTCGAACCACAAGCTTTCATCACCACGCATTTTCTACAGTTTGCCTCGCGGCTCGAAAAGGAGCGTAGAGTGTCTCGCTTGGAGTTTTTGCAGGTCGAGCTCGACGCTCACGAAAACCCCACGTACGGCTTCGTGCCGGGCGTGGCTACGACATCACTCGCCGAACGCACCGCGCAGCGCCTGGGCGTGACACGCGAAGCGCTGCGTGAATTGGTCGATCGCGCCAAGCAGCAAAGGCCGGGGGCAAACAATGGCTAAGGTAGATTTTTGGGCGCTCACGCGGCCGGTTCAAGAACGCTTCGTGGCTTCGACCGAGGGCGCCGCTGCGCCCGCGCCGCTCGCGATTCGGCCGCTCGCCAGCGACGCGCGGAGCCTTGCCTACGGCGCGTTCGGGGTCTTGGCCGCGCTCGGCGGGCTCGCCCTGCTACGGGTCGGCTTCGGTGATCTGAACAGCCGCTACGCGCTCGCGCCGGCCACGTTCATCGCGCTGTACGCGGGCTGCTTCACGCTGGCGGCGGTTGGTTTCTTCAAGGCCGCGGCGCGCCACGTGAGCGCTTACGCCGTGCCCTATCACCCAGCGCTCTACTTGTATCCGATCGGCGTCATCGACGCGCGCTCGCCCGAGTTCGTGGTGCATCGCATTTCCGAGCAAACCGAGGCGCGCTTCGACTCTGCCCGCTCCTCGCTGCGCGTCGAACTCGAGAGCGCCCACTTCGAATTTCCCGCCGCCGACGCGGCGCAGGGTGAGCAGGCCGCAGCGACGGTGCTCGGCTTGCGTGACCGGTTGGCCAACGCCGGTCCGGATTCGAGCGCGCGCGAACAGTCCCTGCTCGATCCACTGATCGACAATGGCTTCAAGAACCCCTTCGCCCCCACGGAGCCGCTACGCAAAGCGCTGCCGGGTTGGGTCAAGACCTGGCCCTTATTCGCTTTGATTTTGGGGGTGCTCCTGGGCGGCGCGGCGTTCCTCGTTCGCAACCATTTGAGTGAGGGCCGGCTGTACGCCGCAGCGCGCCGCGTAGACAGCAGCGAAGCCTACCGCACCTACCTCGCGCGCGGCGGGGCGAACCCCGACGTCCGAGCGCTGCTCTTGCCGCGCACGGAATTGCGCGATGCCGAGCGCGAAGGCAAGGTCGCCAGCATCGAGCAGTACCTCGAGACCCATCCCGATACGCCGATCAAAGTCGAAGTCGACGCCGCGCTCCAGAAAGCGCTGCTCAAAGAGCTGAGCCTCGCGGAGGCAACAGGTACGCTCAGCGCGCTCAAGGAGTTCTCGACCAAGTATGCGCGCTACTCGTTCCTCGTCGCCAATATCGAGCGCGCCATCAATGCGCGCGTCGAGGCCGCGCTCCGGCAGCTGAAGCCCGCGCTCGCGCCGAACCAGACTCGGCTCTTGCCGTTCATGGAACGGCTCCTGCGATACACCGCCAAACACGGCCCCGAAGTCTTGGTGCGCGTGCAACGAAAACCCACCGAGACGCTCGTCGCCGCGGAAAAAGCGCTGCGCCAAGGCGCCTATTTCGGCGGTGAAAAGACGCTGCCCGGCCAATATTTCGACGACGCCCGTCAAGCCCCGCGCGAAGCCGCGCTGGTCGCGGCGCTGATCAGCGAACTCGGTGCCCACCTTCCGCCCGACCTGGTCAGCGCCCGGCCAGCACCGAATTTGGACGCCGCAGCGGATCCCAAGCCGACGGTCCCCACCATCCTCATCACGTATCACACCGAACTCTCCGGCGCGTTCGTCAGCCGACGCCCACGCCTCGCGCTCTCGGGCATCGGCGTGCTCACGCGTACCTCCTTCGACATCCCGGGCGACACCGAGCCCCTCGTCTTCAAGCTCACGGTCTGGCGCGCCCCCGATCTCAAGACGATCACCGAAACGACCACCGCCGCCGAGCTGTACGAAGTGATGGCGGGTGAAGCTTTCAAGCGCTTCGCGAAGAAATACCTAGCGACCCTGTTCGTCGAGCGCTGAAGCCTTCGCCGCTGTCCAAGGCCGCGACGAGCGAGGGCAGGCCCCCAGAACTCAGGCCAACGGTCCGCCGCCCAGTCTGAGCGGGTTTGGCGGCTCAGAACGCCAAATCGACGGTCGTGTCCGCGCTCAACTTGTCGCCAGTGTCGCCTCGATTTTGAACGTCCCCGAGCCCGAGTTCGCCGCTGGCATTGTAGCCCCAACACTTGACCGTGCCATCGTCGAGGATGGCGCAGGAATGCTCCACGCCAGTGGCGACCTGCACTGCCGCCCGGCCACCCAAGTCGACCGAAATGGTGCCAGTCTGAACCCCTTGGTCATTATACACGACGGGCCCGCTCGACGCGACGGCGGCTCCTAGCCCGAGCGCGCCATGGTAGGCGTAGCCCCAGCAGCTGAGCGCCCCATCGTCGGTCGTCGCGCACGCGTGATAGAGATCGACGTCGCTCGTCTTCACCTTTCTGCCAGCACCCATCTTCATGGCTGACAGGGCAGCGAAGTCGTTGGGGGGCAGCCCCGCGTGAGTCCACCCCTGATAGCCGAAGCCCCAAAGCATCAACGACCCATTGTCCAGAATCGCCTCCGAGACACGACCCGCGACGATCGACTGAGCTTTGCCGCCGCCGAAGGTCAACCTCGGTAGCCCGCTGATCTCGCCGACGAAATCCCCCACGCCACCACTATCGTCGAGATCGGCCGCATCCGACCGAGGCACGTAGGCAGCGTTTCCCCAGCACTTTACGCTGCCGTCGTCCAGCAAGGCACAAGTGACTCCGTCGGACGCGCTGACGGCGGTAGCGGCGCGCTTCAAATCGACCAACACGAACTGTACCGGCAAAAGCGCATCGTAAACGCTGTCGCCACCCAGCTGACCGTACTGGCCCGAGCCCCAACATTTCACGCTCCCCTCGTCCAGAACGGCGCAGGTGTAGTTGGATCCGGCGCTGACGCCGATCGCTTTTCGTCCGGCGCCGAGCGGGATTGGCTTGAGCGCGTCGCCCATTTCACCGGTCTCGTCGCCGCGGTCGTCCATGGTGCCGGTGCCGAGCTGGCCGAACTGATTGTTGCCCCAACACTTCACTTCGCCGTGGTCGAGCAAGGCACACACCGAGTTCGCGTCAGACACGGAAATGGCGGAGGCCTTTCGATCAGTGCCCAGATCGATCACGGGCAACTTCCTCGGCACCTGACTCTTCACGTCCCCGCGGCTCTTGGTGTCGCCGAGGCCGAGCACGCCGTGGTCGTTGTTACCCCAGCACTTGACCAAACCAGTGGCAGAAAGCGCGCAGGTAGTGCTGCCGCCCAAGGCTAGAGCGACGGGCTCTATTCGGCACGTAGCGCTGCAACCGTCGCCTGAAAGCTTCTTCCCGTCGTCGCATTGCTCGTGCTCTTGATACACGACGCCGTCACCGCAGCTGGCCGTCTTACACTCGACGCAAGCACCGGACCGCGTGGCTTCGGCATCGTCGCAATCTTCACCCTTCTCGACCTTTCCGTCGCCACAAGAGGGAGCCTCGCAAACGCCGTGCGTGCATCGACCCGCGCACGTTTCTCCCAAAGCCGCCGTAACCAAATCAGGGCCGCAGGTCAAAGGCGTGTCATTGCGGCATACGACCGCGCCCGGCTCTGCAGAGGCGCACTCGGTCACGATGGGGGCGCACGTTCCGTCAGACGAGTCGCAAAGCTCATCGGCGCCGCAGGTGGTCCCCGCCTGCCAAAGCTTGCCGTCACAAGCGAGCCGCTGCGCGCTTGCGTGATCGACGCACGCCCACGCGCCCTTGCTCGAACAGCCCCCAAACAGAACAGGAGAAAGCTCGGGCGCTCCGCCTTCTCCGCCGCTGCCGCCTGGTTCGCCGCCAGCCTCTCCCAGGCCCTCACCCCCAGCGCCCGCCGTGCTCGCGCCTGCGGCGCCGCCAACCGCGCACGAGCTCTTGCCATCGCACGCGCTGAACTCCGGCGTACAAGCGACCGACAGTGCCAGAGCAGCTGGAGCCGAGCTCAGGAGCAGCCAATACGCGCGATTCATAGTCTCAGTTCCTCAGGGGTCCGATGCAAGGTTCGATGGTTCACGACCGCCAGCGACGACGCTCGTGACGGCTCTATCGGCCGCTCGAACCGGCAATTGCTAGCACGGACCCACTCAGCGCGATTTTCCCACCAATTTCGACGAGCGACGCGGCTGCGGTTCGATTTTGCCGGCTTCGCTAACACCGCTCCGCCCGCGCAGCCGATGAGTGCAAGTTGAGCGCGCAGCGTTTTGTGAAGGCGCAGGGCACAAAACACGGGCCCGACTCGCGGAAGTGAGCGGCACGCTTCCATCCCGCAGGTGTGTTCCCCTTCCCCGACCCAAAGGCTAGGTCGACTCCGACTCAAAAGGCTAGGTCGACGGTAGTATCGACGCTCAACTTCCCACCGGCATCGCCTCGGCGTTCAGTATGCCCGAGGCCGAGTTGGCCACTCGAGTTGTCGCCCCAGCACTTGAGCGTGCCGTCGCCCAGGATGGCGCAAGTATGAGACTCGCCAGTAGCGACCTGCAGCGCCGCATGGCCGTCCAGATCAACCGGCGGGATCGTGCTGGGCGCTACGTTGGTGGACGAAGTCGAGCCTAGACCGAGCTGGCCGTAGCTCCCGTTGCCCCAGCATTTGAGCACGCCGGCGTCGAGGACCGCGCATGCGTGAGTCTTACCAACGGCAATCGACTTCACTTTTCTGTCGCCCATCGGCACGGCTGGCAGACCCGCGAGCTGCTCGGGCGTCAAACCCACTTGATTCGAACCGAGGCCCAGCTGGTCGGCGCGACCCCAAATCCTCAACGAGCCATCGTCCAAAAGCGCGGCCGAGACAGAGCCGGCGACAATCGACTTCGCGCCGGGGCTGTTGCTAGGACCGCCGCCGCCGAACGTCAGCACCGGTAGGTTGCTGACTTCAGCGAGCGAGTCACCGATGCCGCCGCTACTGTCGATGTCGGTGGCATCGGTGTGAGGCACCGCGAGCGTGTATCCCCAGCACTGGAGCTTTCCGTTGTCCAACAACGCGCACGTGGTTCCCCCGAAGCTGCCGCCTTTACCCGCATCGATGTAGTTGGAGGCGCTGACGGCCGTGGCGGGACGCGCTAATTTGACCGGCGCGAGATCCTTCGGGGAAAGCGCATCGGCTTTGGCTTCTTGCCCGAGCTGCCCATACTCTTCTGCCCCCCAGCATTTCACGCCGCCATCATTCAAGACGACACAGGTGTGGCTTGCAGCAGCACTAACGGCGATCGCTTTTTGGCCAACGCCCAATGGGATTGCCTTGAGTGCGTCGCCCATTTCGCCCTGCCCATCTCCGCGATGGTCTTTGTCACCGGTGCCGAGTTGGCCAAAGAAATTGTTGCCCCAGCACTTCACCTCGCCATCTGTGAGCAAGGCGCACACTGAGGATCCGCGAACGGAGATGGCCTTGGCTTTTCGGCCAGCTCCGAGCTCGATCGCTGGCAACTTACGCGGGACCGAACTCGCCATGTCCGCACGGTTGATGGTGTCACCAAGGCCGAGCTGACCGCTGCCGTTGGCCCCCCAGCACTTGACCAGACCCGTCGAGGAACGCACACAAGTGATGCGGTCGCCCAGCGCAAGCTCGACCGGCTCCGCCCGACATGTCGCGCTGCAACCGTCACCGGAAACCTGGTTGCCATCGTCGCATTGCTCCTGTCCTTCGTAGGCGCCGTCGGCGCTCTTCTGGACCTTTTCGTCTCCACAAGCGGGAGCCTGGCAGACGCCCAGGTCGCACCGGCCTTCGCACGTTTTTCCCTCGCTGGCCGTCACCAGATCTGGACCGCAGTTCAATAGCGTGTCGCCTCGACACACGACGGCGCCCGACTTGGCAGAGGCGCACTCGGCGACGGTGGGGGCACACGTTCCATCGGACGAGTCGCACAGCTCGCCAGCGGCGCAGGTAGTCCCCGCTTGCCAATGCTTGCCGTCGCAGGCGAGCCGCTGTGCGCCCGCGTGCTCGACGCAGGCCGACTCCCCCTTCACGGAGCACTCACCGAACAAGGCCGGTCCGACATTTGGCGACCCGCCTTCTCCGGCGCTGCCGCCTTCTCCCGCATTGCCGCCTTCTCCGGCACTGTCGCCTTGTCCGCCGCTGCCACTTCTATTGCCACCGTCTTCGACGCCCGCCTCCCCCGCACTCCCGCCGTCCCCGCCCGCGCCTGCCTTGTTGCCGGACGGGCACTTGCGCTTCGCCTCGCACGAGTCGAATTCGGACGTACAAGCTGCGGACAGCGCAGCCGCGCTGGCGGCAAAACTCAGTAACAGCCAATACTTGCGATTCATAGTCTCAACTCCTGAAGTTCGATTGGGCTCACGATCGCCACAGTGACGATCCTCGTGACGCCTCTATCGGGCGCGTCGAACCGGCAGTTGCTAACTCGAACGCACGCAGCGCGATTAGCAGCAATTTTCCCATCCACTTCGACCCCGGGACCACATCGTGCACCCGCGAGCCAGAGCTCACTCACCAGGCGCTAGGCGTCAATACTGATTTTGACGCGCAGAGCGCAACCATTCCAATCAGGGTGAACCGACGAGATTCGCCAGGGGGCGACATAGTGTCGAGGGTCAGGCACCTCTGTACAGACCAATTGGTCGCGCGCGCCACATAATCCGCTGCGCCACGGGTAGTGAGGACAACCCCCGCTGGCCACCTCCATGCGACCATGGCGGCGCGCGCATGCCTCGGTGATACCAATCGAGCGTGCAATTCACGCATCCACCGTGCGTTCCGGATCTTTAAATCGGCAGTCACAGCATCACTGACGACCCCGGGAGACGCAAAGCTCCTCGTTCAGCGCTTTGGAGAACGCCGCGACGGAGCTTTTCATCGTCTCGACTACGACTTCGGGAAGATATCTTGCGTACTGCCGACAGAACCGTCGGGCGCTTTGTCAGCAGTATCCAGACCAAGCTGGCCGCCGAGCCCGCCTAATGCTGCCTTTTCCGCAAATTGCAGCGAGGGATTATCCTTCAATACAGGCTTGGTCCCATTCCACACAAGAGCAATGGACGGGCCGCCTGTTCCCCCCGCACCGCTGCCCCCGTTGCCCCCGTTGCCCCCCTTTCCGCCAGTACCGCCATCACCGACTTTGTTGGTGGCATTTCCTGCACCTCCTATTCCACCGGTTTGCCCCAGACCGCCTTCGCGACCCTTGCCACCCTTGCCGCCAGCCCCCCCATCGCGCGCCGTGAAATTACAGGCGTCGATACTAAGCGAGCTGTTCCAGCTGAACACGGCGACGGATGCTCCACCCCCGCCACCACCAGTGCCGGGAGTCCCCCCACAGCCGCCCATCCCTCCCGCTCCACCGCTTGCTCCAACGCATGCAGCCGGCGCAAAGCTCGATGCTCCGCCACCGCCACCTTGGCCCGGTTGGCCGCCCATACCGTCACCACCATTAGCCACAACGTAACCAGAGGCAGTAAAAGTCCCCGCTGATGGTGCGGCGGCACCCAGCATTCCAGGGACACCGGACTTGCCTGGCTTCCCCTCGCCACCGGATTCATTCAGCGTCTGGGAAGCAGTAATGCCATTAGGAACACCTGGAAAACCAGTTTTCCCATCGCGGTCGCTAGTAGCCTGACTCCCCTTCGTTCCGTCGCCGCCTTTGCCACCTTGCGAAGTGCACTGAACGCCAACGGCTATTCCGCCATCCAACAGGGTCGTCGACGTCCCACACTCCGCTGCCTTCCCCTTTTGAGCATCTCCGGATGCGATGCTTTCGGGAATTGAGGTCCCATCGGCCCCCGTCTTCCCCTTGCCGCCCTTCCCCGCACGGATCTCGACTCGCTTCAGCACGACATTCTGACTGCCACTGATCATCATCCCAAAACTGCTCGCGCCCGTGCCATCTTCGGCTGCATTCTGGGCATCGATCCGCACATCCTGCACCAGCACGCCCACCTTTGCCTCCGTGATCGTCGCACCGATTGGACTCGCGGGAAGTAGATGAGCCGGCAGCGGCGAGTCGTATTTCCAGGTTCCGCCTTCGCAGGTAAACCCGCCGTAGATCGACACGCGATCCGGGATCTCGAGCGTGCCCGGCTCTTCGTAATCGGCCGCACAAACGTACACGTGCTTGATCTTGACCACGCTCGCGAGCGCGCTCGTCAGCGTTGCGTACGGATGCGCTTGCGTGCCATCGGCGCCGTTTTCATCCGCCATCGGGGCCACGAAGATTCCGAATTCATCCGAGATCACGCAAGGATCTGCGTCCGGGCTCAGTGAGCTGTCACACGCGGGAGCGGGTGCGCCACCGCTGCCGGCAGCCGGTTCCGTGCCACCTTCGCCGCTCGTACCGCCGCTGCCGCTCGCGCTCGGCGCGCCGCTCGCGCCGGCCTTCCCGCTCGTTCCCGACGCGCCCGAGGTCCCACTCGTGCCGAGTGAGCCGCCGCCATAGGGGGCGCAGTTCAGGTTGGCACTACAGTCGTCGGATTTACTAGAGCAACTCCAGGCGAGTCCACTCACCGCGAGGAGTCCGAGGGTCCCGATGCTGAAGCGATTGAGTTTCATGTCATCCTCGGTCAGTGGCTCGATACGCTCGATAAGGGTTAGAAGCGGCCGCCGAGGCCAAAGTTGGTGGCGCCGGGGGCGATCGCAAAAGTCGGTGTGAAGGCGTTGGAGGCGCTCGCGTGCGAGCGTGAGTGCGGCCAGAGCAGGTACAGCGCGGTGCCGATCGCGGCTGCCCCTGCGACACTGAAGCCGACGATTTCGATCGCGCGGGCGCGATCGATGTCGGAATTTTTGTCGTGAAGCGTGGCGCACTCGGCGACGTAAGGAGTGCCAGTTCCACAGGCATTGGACTCGGGCAGCGAGGCTCGCAGCTGGTCCGCGTCTTTCTGGCTGGAATTGCCGGAGATGAAGAATGCGACGCCGACGGCTGCGCCGGCAGCGACCAAACCACCTCCGACCAGCGCGGGCACGATCGAGCGCTTCGAGCTGTGACCTGACGGAGGCGGGGGGGTGTCCGTGGGGCCGCTCGTGCGCTGCTCCGAACCTGCGGACGCCTCGGCGGGGAGCGCGCCGATTTGCGTCAGCTTGATCCAAAGGACTTGGGAAGCGCCTCTGGAGAGCCGAACGGTCTGCTGATTCGGCTCATAACCCTCGTGGGTGACTAACACGCCGTGCTCGCCGGGCTCGAGGTAGATGTCGCCGCTCGGAGGCACGGTCACCGCGGTATCGTCAATCGTGAGCGCGGAGTCCGCCGGCTCGAGCGTGACGCGCAGCGAGCCGATCTCCTTCTTCTCTTGGGCAAGGCCCTCGGCCAGCGCCTGCTTTTGCTCGTCCGTGGAGCTCGGCAATAGGTGAGCGAGAGCGAACGCGAAATGCTCCGCAGCGCTCCGATGTTGACCGAGTTCAGACTCGGTCTGGGCCAGGTTTGCGGCGATGTCTGGGCTCTGTTTTAGGCTCCAGGCCTCACGGTAGATGCGCAGGGCATCGTTGAATTTGCCGGCATTGAAGGCGACCTTGCCCTTCTTGAACAACAAGTTCGCGCGATCGCTGTCAGCGCCGTCGCCATCCGCGTGCACGCGACCGGCAATGGCCGTCGCCATCAACAAGCAAGCGCAGGCAAGACCGCGGCTCAGCACCCTTGGCCCAATTCCGAGTCGTGTCGATACCATCATCACTCAGTAGATCGCGCGTTTTGGTTTGGCTGTGGCAGGCGCGTTCAGCGTTCGGCTGCTCGCGATCGAGGGTGGAATGGGCTTCAAGGTCATGTGGTGCGGCGGGTCTGCCAGACGTGCTGGCGCGGCGTTCGCGCTGAGGTCCGCAACCGCCGAAGCAATCGCGGTGGCCGCCGAGCCCGCAGGCGATCCGGATGCGTCGGCCGTCGCGGATTCGCTGTTCGCCAGCGGCGGGGGCAACGACACTTCGGCCTTCTTCGGGGTAGCAGCAACGGGCAGCGTCGCAGCTGCCGCATGCTGCCCGGCGCTAGCTGGCGCCGTTGCTCGACGCCGCGCCGTCGCCCCGAGCACCAGCAGCACCGCCGCGCCAAGCACGGCAAAAAGCACTAGAGGGATGAACGATCGCCGCCGCGCCGCCGCCGGCGGTTGGCTAGTCGTGAGTACGGTCTCGGGTGGCGGCCAGCCCGAGTCGAACAGCGGCGGGGCCCAGCCCGCGGCGGGCGGCGCCACCGGCGCAGGCCAATTGGGATCCGACGCGGGCATCACGTGTAACACCGGCCGACGCAACTTCAACTCCGTCGGCAGCTTCCGCGGGTCGATGTCCTTGGAAAGCTTTACGGTCTCGAGTTCGAGCGTCTTGTGATCAGAGACCGCCTTCAGCGGCTTCGGCTCGTAGTAAACCAGTGCGCCGGTGTCATCGTCTTCAGCGACCGGGTCGGCCGCGGCGATCGAACGCAGCGTTGTCGGGTGCTCGAGCCCGACGGGGCCAAGACCTGGATCGGTGGTTACTCGGTTGCGCTGATCTGTCACGACGCACCTTTGCCCGCGGCTTGAGAACCGGATGGGATACCGTTGAAGCTGAATTCGAACGTAGCTAGGACGATCACGATCACGCCCACCCTCTTCCGGAGTTAGCGAGCGTATATGACCTGGGCCTACGCCGCGAGACAACTTGCTGAGATCGGGCCACGGATCTGGAAATCGGGCCGCTCAGGACTGAGTTGCTAGAAAAATCACTGAACGTACGACCAAAAAAAGGGCCGCAACCTTTCGGTTACGGCCTCTTTCCAATCAGCATGGAACGACTTCAGTAAGAGCCTGGCGGGACTATGCCGCTTCGAAGCTCGGGCTAGCGCGCGAGGGACGCCGCTTAGGCGCGTGAGCGAGACTTTGCGGCCGTTGCTTTGGGCCGAGCAGCCTTGGCCCGCGGAGTTGCTCGTGGCTTGGGCTCTTCGACTTCTTCCTCTTCGACCGCGCGCGCGGCCGCGGGGGGTGGTTGAGAAATGCTGGTCGGCTTGCGCTCCGAACGTGGGACCTCGACCACGCTGCTACGCGGCACTTCACCGCCGAACTGAGCGTGGAGGTCCGCCAGCAGCCCGACCAGAAGCAGGTATTGGTCCGTGGGATTCAGCGGGCCGAGGGCAGCCTGAGCGCCCTGCTTGGCCTTGGCCAAGAGCACGGCTGCCGGTAGCTCTGGAGGAATGAAGCTGCCTTCGGGCGGAGTTGGCGGCCACTCACCGCGCGGCTCGTGGCGCGGGGGATTGACCACGACGCTGGGCGCTGGCTTCGAAGCGGGCACGACCTCGAACACGCGACGCCGAGGCAGACCAGCCGAAGACGAAGGCGGTGCCGCGCCAGCAGCCGCTGGCTTGGCAGCGACAGGCACGGACTTGGGCGCGTTCGGATCGCGCGGCTTCTTGTCATTGAAGATCGCAGCGCGGATATCCCGAGGCAACCGCTGACGCGCCAGGAAGAAAAATACTCCACCGGGGCTCCGGCGACCGCTGCCGTCGCCGCGCATCAAGCCGCCGGCCTTTTCGATCTTCTCGGTCTCGGCGAGTAGAGTGAGGCACGCCTGGTCACCCAGGTTGTCTACGACTGCCCTGATCTGCGCGAGCGGACCTTCGTCAGCTTCCCCGAGGGCCTTCGCAATTGTGTTGATAGTCTGATCACTAGCCATGGTTAGTTGACCGCGCTCATGCACAGTCCCCCCGGAGTGCAGCGGCTGCAGAATTCTTGGCACCAACAGGGTCAGGCCGCAATAGGTGTCTGTCAAAACCTGGGCGCGAACCGCCAAGGCAACTTCGCCCGAGCTCACCCGGACGCAGCACTTTCAATCATACGGCGTCTTCGCTCCTAAGGCTAAGAGCAAATGCGCCGCGCTCGTGATTCCCGCTCCGCCGGCAAATCTCACCGTGATTTCGGTCGCGTTAGACACGTCCGCCGCTGGCGCCCGTCCGCGAGCTCTACGCCGAAAAAGGGCACGGGCCACGGCTACAGGCCTCATCCGCGTCTCACCTTGCGCCAGGTCGGTCGGCGCGCGCTGGCGGCGAGGATGTCCACCGAAAAACCGAATGGGACATTCGCAACAAAACGAAATGTGTCCAAACGGCGCCCGGAGCCCGCAAAATGGAAACGTCCGGCAGGGGATGTGTTGGTGCGTTGGCCTATTTGAAACCGTGCAAGTGGACGACGTACCACTCGCCGCGCCACGAGATGAGCGACGTGAGCTCGAACTCACGCGACCGGCCCGTCGGCAGTGTGAAGCGCAAGCGCGAACGCAACACGCGAAAGTAGCCCAGCTTGTTGCCCTCGGATCCCGGCGCCATCCACTTCGCATCCTTCTCGGAAACGAACACACCTTCGAATTTGCTCTCCGCTGCCGCAGCGCCGAGCGCGTGATGGTACTCGAGTAGGTCGCGCTTGAAGTTCGCAAGCAGGCGAAACTTGTAGTCCCGCTCTGGTTTCGCGACGTCCTTCACCTGTTGATAGGCGATCAAGGGGAAGAACGCGGGCAGCGCTGGCTCGACATCACCACTCAGGATCGCTCGAGCCACTGCCGCGATACGCTTTTGAAATGAAGGCGACGCCAGCGTCGGGCGCTGGTCGGTTTGGTCAAGCGGCGCTCCCCGCTCGTCAACCAACGCAGGCTCTGCGGGCTCCGGTATTGCGGACAGGTCCGTGCTAGCCGAATGGACAGGCTCCGACGCCGCCGCGGGCGCAATCGAGGCAGCGGGTGGTGGGGCAGGCAGTGGAGCCGAGTCAGCCGCGGGCACGGGCGCACTTGCACTCGAATGGCCAGGCGCCACGCGCTGAGTCAGCTCCACCGAGTTCGGCTGTGCCCCGCTGGACTCGTGGCACCCGGCGCCGGCAACGACGAGCCACGCGGCACCCAACTGCAATAACCAAGGACGCGGGAGGGTCACCCCCGCTGCTCTACACCGCAGTAGCGGCCAGCGCGAAGAAATCTGCCTGCGAGCAACGGGTCTGCGGCGGCCGGACGTTGGCGAGTTGACTGGAATCGGCGACGGGTCTATCCGGCGAGTCCGGAGTGGGACAAACCGATGAAAATCATCAGCTACTTCTGCGCGCTTTCCGTCTTCTCGGCCGGGCTCTCGCTGAGCGCTCCGAGCCGCGCCGACGCGCCGCTTCCCGACAGCTTGGTCAAGAGCAGCAAGGCGACCGAGGGCAGTACGAACGTGGCCACGTCTGGCTTCGAGAAGAGCGACCAGGTGGCGCCCGAAAGCAAGGACGCTACCGAACTCGAGATCTCCGCTGGCGGCTTGGCCTCGGCAGGCAACTCGCGCTCGATGGCGGCTACGTCTGCCGGCAAGTTCCGATTGCGCCGCGCGTCCGATCAGTTCAGCGCGGCGATTGCCGCCAACTATGCGGAATCGGCGGTCAACAAAGGCGAGGGTCTGCAGACCACGGTCGAAAATTTCCAGGGCAAGGTCCGCTACGACCGGTTCTTGGCCGGCTCTTTCGCCGTATTCGGCGCAGTATCGGCACGCCATGACCGCTTTCAGGGCCTCGATCTGCGGATCAACCTGGATCCGGGCTTCGGCTACTACTTCATCGACGAGGACAAGCAGCAGCTCTGGTTGGAAGCCGGCTACGATTTTCAGCACGACATCCGCCGTGACGACGCAATCGCCGCTGCGGCGGCCGAAGGCATCCAGCTCGAGAAAACCAACAACCGCCACAGCGTGCGCGCGTTCGCTGGTTATTCGAGCGAGCTCAGTGATTCGGTGAAGGTGGCGACCGGGCTCGAGTACCTGCAGGGGTTCAACCCGGCCGCCAACTACCGCGTCAACTGGGACGGCTCGGTTACCTCGGCCGTCGGCAAGGGCTTTTCAATCGCGACCGCCGTCAGTGTGCGCTACGATCACAACCCGATCCCCGATGTCGAAAAGACAGACGTCGTCACCTCGATCAGTCTCGTCTATCACCTCCTGTAGCGAGCGCACGTTGCGCTAGAACGCGGAACCCAGCATGCCGCAGGCTCTTCGAAATTCCAGGCGCTGGCTCGCGTGGCTGCTCGCCTGCGTAGCGCTCGTCTGTCTCGCCGGATGCGGGAAGAAAAAAGCTCCCACAGATACGACTTCGGTCGACCAACCGCACCCGCCCGATACCGTGCCGGGCGCGCAAGCAATTGCGACGCTCGAGCGCACCGCCTGCTACGGCGAGTGCCCGGTCTATCGACTCACGGTGCACAGCGACGGCAGCGTCGTGTACGTCGGGACGCGCTGGGTCAAGGTACTCGGGCGCCAAGTGTATCAAATTTCCGAGGCGCAAGTCGCTGAGCTTCAAGCCGCTTTCGAGCAAGCGAACTTCAATCAGCTACGCGACTACGACAAGGTTGAGAGCACCGACGACGACTGGGCGCACATCTCCCATCGACGCGGCGCGGGCTTCAAGCGAGTGCGGCACTATCATGGGGACAACACCGCCCCGCCTGCGCTCGGCGCGCTGGAGGATGAATTCGACCGCATCGTCGACAGCGGGCGTTTGGTCGGAGTGCCGTCGGTAACAGGAACTCCCACTCCGCCGGCCGCAGCCACTCAAGCGCCAACGGAACCTGCGGCCCCCGCCGCGTCGCCAAAGCAGCCTCATCCGAGCGAAAACGCGGGTCCGCCGGACGAAACCGCCGCCGACCCGGACAACCACCCCTAGAGGCACGGCCACTGGCACACGGCAGCAAGTGTGAGCCTAATATGCCACACTTTTGCCAGTTCGGCTGGCCGCCACGCACAGTGCGCCCCCTTCAGATGCGAAGCCACCGATTGCATTCTTGAAACAATTGGCACCCCAAGCGCAGCTAAGTACCCGTAATTGGGTTGGCCCGAGATGTGCTTAATGAAGCCATTCTCCGGAAACAAACTGAATGCGCGGCGTCATCACTACCCGTCACTTAGTCACTCATGCGCCGCTGATCATGCGGTTGTTCGGAGTGCGCGCTTACTTCAAATGCGTGGCCTGTGTGCTTCGGAAGGGTGGTCGCGCCACCTTCTTGGACGCGGTTTCTCACTGACAAACATTCGCTAGCTCCAGTTATTCCGGCCGAGCAAAGCGTACGTTGCCGACGCAGAGCGCGTGTGACACAGATTGCGCGCCAAACGTGAGCAGCAAAGGCCGTCCCTACCGAAGCTTCAACCACGCTGGCTTCGAGATCTTGGTTGGCAAGGCCGCCAGCGACAACGATCACCTGACCTTCAACGTCGCCCAGCCGCACGATCTGTGGTTGCACGTGGCGGGAGGCACGCCGGGTAGCCACGTCGTGATCCGGAATCCCGGAAAAGGTGCAGTGCCGGAGGAAGTGACTCGCTGCGCGGCCGCGCTCGCCGCTTGGTATTCCAAGGCGCGCAACGCGGCTCGCGTCGAAGTGCATCTGTGCCGCGCCGGCGACGTAAAAAAAGCGCGCGGTGCGCCTGCGGGCCAGGTACAAATCGCGCGCTACAAGTCGATCAAGGTGGCGCCTGCGCCGTTCGCCGGCGAAACAGGCGCAGATTCCGAAGCAGACTGACTCAGGGCGGGAGTTTGGACTTGGCCACGAGCATCGTGGTCTTGAGCTTGGCGAGATCCTGCTCGAACTTGTTCTTGACGCTCTTGAACGTGTCGAGAGTCGCAGTGTCGAACGCGGCTAAATCAGCAGCGATCGCCTTTTGCTGCGCGGCCACCGGCTGCAAAGCCTTTTGAAAGGCGGCCTTGGCTTTGGCGTTGGCCTTGGCCGATTTCGGGCCCAATTCGTTGATGGCTTTGTTGACGTTGGCGAGTTCGAGCTTGGCCGCGCCCTTGAAGGCCTGACGCGCTGCCGAAAGCGCGGCTTCCGCGGTCTTCCCTTGCTCGTCCGCGCTCGCTTGCGCCTTGCTGGTGCATTCATCCAGCTTGGTTTTTGCGTCGGCCGCGTCGGTCTTCAGCTGGTCCAACTGCTTTTGCAGCTCGTCCAACTTTTGCTGGGCAGCTTGCTTTGCCTTGCTCGCTTGGTCGTCTGCCTGTTGCTGGACCGCCGCGACTTTCTTTTTGATTTCCTCCTCGTTCCCGCAAGCCATGAGCATCAGCGGCACGATCAGGAGAGCACTACGCATGACTCCCAAGCTAGGAGATGTGACGGCGATCTTCAACCCGAGCAGCGATCGGCCCCGCGGTCCGCGCGGGAAAAATGCGACCTAGCTTCACCCGGCCGCACAGACGACTAACCCGGGCGAACCCGACTCCTGCACCAGATCGCCAACGAAACGGCCAGGAACCAAGCCAGCCCGACGCTGAAATGACCAGCGATCAGGTGAGCGTGCGCCGTGTTTGGGCAATGGAGCAAGAGGATCAGGTTGGAGAGCACCGCGACTAGCCCAGCGGCCAGCGCCCAAACTCGGTACGGCACGCGCTCGCCGCGGTCGAATACCCAGAGCAGCGCCGCCGACGGCGCTGCCCAAGCGCTGCCGTAGCCGAAGCAGATCAGCGACCTCAGCGCAAACCCGCTGCTCGAGAAACTCTCCGCGTCGAGCGGGGCTTCGGGCGCACAGCAAAGCACACCTGGCACACACCAAGCGACCAGCGCTAGGACCGCGCGCAGACGAGCCGCGCGGCGCTCAATCGGCAAAGGGCGAAGCGCGCTGCGAACAATCGCCCCGAGCAGGCCAAGGAGCAGCAACCCCAGGAGCATTCGCGTGCTGCCGAGTTCGCGCAGAGATACGCGCTTCTCTGAAAGCTCGCGGGCGAGCAGCAACGCCGGCAAGCTCAGGCTCAGCGCGCAGCGCAAGGGCGTCGAGCGGCTGCGCAAGAACGCGCGTGCGCCACGTTCTTCCGCGATCAACGACTCGGTGATCAGGAGTTGTTGTGCGACGCCGTCAGGCGCGCGCAACGTGGCACTTGCCAGGCGGCGCCCGAGCGGTGCGGCGTTGCCAAACAGTTCAGTGCAACGCGCGCACGCATGCAGATGCTCGTCCACGGACGGACCAGAGGGAGCTCCTCCGCTCATGAACCCTTGGCGAATCTCGGCACAGTCCACGATCTCGAGTCGTGATATGCCAGCGCCTGCCGCGCGGTTACGGTGTGCCGCGGCGTTTGGCGATGGGGAGCGGTGTACAGCTGCGCCCCATCGCCCACATTACGCCCAAACGTCGCGAAAAAGCGCCGAAATTAGCGTTTTTTCGTCGGAGCCTTCTTGGCGGGCGCTGCGGGCGGCGGAGGCGCGGCCTTCTTCGATGCCTTCTTGGCGGGAGCGCTGGCAGGAGCTGGCGCAGCTGCGGGCGCAGCCTTCTTCGCGGACGCCTTCTTGGCGGGAGCAGACGTCTTCTTGGCAGGCTTCGCAGTCTTCTTGGCAGGCGCGGCTGCCTTCGCGGGCGATTTCTTGGGCGCCTTCGTAGCAACCGGGGGCGGCTCGACAGCGGCGGCTACCTTGGGCGCCCATAACCCGAGCGCGGCCCCATGAGGGTCCAAGAAGATGCCGATCGAACCCATGTCGCCGATCTCTTGATAATCGAGCGTGACCTTGCCACCTGCCTTCAAGACCTTGGCCATGGTCGCCTTCACGTCGTCCACCTGCACGTAGGGGAGCCAGGCAGTCGGCTGCTCCGGCGTTTGCTTCTTCTGCAAGCCACCACCCACGCCACCGCTCACGTCAATCGTCGTGTAGGCCATGGCGGGCATGTCGTTGAGCTTCCAAGCGAAGACCGAGGCGTAGAACTTCTTGGCCTTCTTGACATCATCCGTACTGAGCTCGACGTGGGCGAATGGATTGGGCATGTGGACTCCTTGTTTCCGCGGGGAAATAGGGGGAACCCCGCGCGCGCATGCAATCTCTCACGAGCCGAATGTCCGAGCAAGATGGGCTCGCGGCCTCGTCGTCAGCGCCCGCCAACGCGCTCCAGCGCCAGCTGTCACGCGCTACGCTCAGAAAGTAAAGCCAGCATTTCGACCGCACAACGTGCCCGAAACACGGCTGCCCTGCTGCGCCACGGCCAGCTCACAGCCGACCAGCTCGTAGTCGAGCGGGGGGTCATACACTGTCCCCGACAGGCTCAGCGAACCGCTGTCGATCAGCAGCGCGGTCGTCGATGACGGCTGAACGGCGAGCGTGCCGTTTTGTTTCACGTGGCCCGTCACGACCAAGCTGTAGTTCTGATTCGGTATCGCGTTCGGTGGAGCGGCGTAAACGCACTCTTCGAAATCGTATTCGAGCTCTACGAACGACGAACCCTGCACTGGATTGGCGGTCGCGTTACCGAACACGTGCACCTTTCCGCCGACTGAGCCGTCCGACGAACGACACGGCGTCGATCCGTCTTGAGCACCGACGGGTCGGCCCTGGATCAGCAAATTGTAGGCGAGCTTCATCGTCTCACGCAAACCACGGAGAGCGGTCCCGTCTTGGCAGGCTTGATCGCAGGGCGGCGGGGGATCGGGCTCCGAACCCGCGCCGCAGCCGCTCAGGAGCAAGCAAGCGAACGACGAAGCGAGCCAAAGACGTGCATGCAACATGTTCAAAAGCCTCCCTCGATTCCGACACTGGGAATGGTAATCGGGCCGATGGTCCGTGTCTCACAACCGCGCAGCGTGCAGGTGGTCGACACGGCCTCCTTGCTCAAGGTCGCGTTCATCCACTCTGCGACGAACGAAAAATACGCGCGCGGGCCCAATTGCCAGCGCTTCTCCACTCGCAGATCGAGCTTGAAAAATGGGGGTAAGCGCGTCGCGCTGGGGTCCGTGGGATCGAACGCCTTGGGTAGCCCGGTGTAGAAAGTGAGGCGTGTGCCGGCGCGCCAATTGCGGCCCAGATTGTAAGCCAGCGCAGCATTGATCACGTGCGTACGATCGAAGGCAGCGACGAACTCACTATTTTCGAAGGAGCGCACCGACCGCGACAGCGTGTACGACAGAAAGCCGCCGATGCGGCTGGTCAAGCGACGCTTGAGGAAGAGCTCGAGCCCGTAAGCCTGGCCGTTCGTGCGCGCAGCGAGGGCGTTGGCTGCGGTGGTGGCGCCGCCACTGTCGGTGCCTTGACCGCTCCCGCCGCTGCGATCCGGGCCGACCGTGCCTTCTGTGAAGCGCGGCACGCCACAGGCGCCCCCGCCGCCCGAGTTCGTACTCGAGCCGCGATCTCCCGCCAGTGTATCGCTCGGGAAAGTGCCCGGCACACAGCCGCTGACTTCTCGCTGGGTCGCGCCGATCGGATCGCTCATGTTGAAGAACCCATTGTGAAACACGGTCGCGGTGAAGTTGGTCGCGTCTCCCAGATCGTAGTCCACGCCCGCGCTTTGCTGAACGGCCAGCTGCAGCCCTCCGCGCAGTCCACCCGGCTGAAAACCAGGTAAAGGCACCACGAACGCGGGAGCCTGATGAGCCAAGCCGAAGGCCGTCAGCAGGCTCAGGCGACTAGTGACCTCGAGCCGGGTCGAAAACCGAGGATCGACCGCCACCGCCGACTGACCTTGAGACGAAAAATAGTCGAACCGCAGCCCGGGAATGATTTGAAAGCGCGGCGTCAGGCTGAGCACGAGATCGGCGCGGAGCCCGCTGGCCAGATCAGTGCGCGTCGGAAATAATCCAGCGGCGCGCGCCGCTGCCGGGCCGAGCTCGGTGGTGTTGATTTGCACGTCGTATGAGTCCACCCTCACGTCCGAACCGAAGCGCAGCAATGCCTCCGGCGTGAGCCGCAAGCTCACTTCCGAACGAGCGCCGAGCGTGCGATCGCGCACGAAGCGATCGTCGGGCAAGCGCGAGCGCTCGAGCCCCGCGCTGACCGCCAAGCGCAATTTTCCGTCGGCGGACAGCGTGCGATCGTAGCGCGCGTCGACGCCGTGAAATTCCGTGCCGAAGAGCGTGAGGACTCGCGTCGCCGTGCGCTCACCTAGAAAATCGTACGAGCCGAACGAGAAGACACTGAAGGTGTCTTTGGGCGTCACCGAGTAGCTCGCGCGCGCCTGGTAGTCCCAGTAGTCGAGCTTGGTCTGGGGCGACAAAAGCGAGAACAAAGCGGCCGTAAAAGCGTAGCGCCCCGCCAGCAGCAACTCGCCGCGGTGTTCGGCGAAGGGCACGGCCACGAGCGCGCCGGCGTCGAACGTGCGCAAGTTGTATTCGCCGCGTAGCTCGCTCGTGGGCGGCGTGGTCTCCCCGGCGACGATACCGCCGCTGAAGCGACCATAGCGCGCCGGGTAACCGCCCGGGTACAGGTCCACGCGCTCGATCAATCCAGGGTGCACCACCGACGGCCCAGCGCCGATGTGGAACAAGAGTGGGACGCGGATGCCATCCAAGAAGTAGCCCACGTTGCCGGGCGGCGCGCCTCGCACGAAGAAGAACGGTAGACCCGAGATGATCGGCGTCACGCCGGGCATGATCTCGATCGCGCGAAAAGGGTCGCCGAAGGTGCCGGGGATCTGGCGCACCTCGGCGCGCGATAGCGAAGCCGTTCGCGAGGGGTCGATCTTGACGCCACGCACTTCGATCTCCACCGGACGCGCAACGCGCGCCTTTGGCGGCGCCGTTGGCTCGTTGCGCGTGGCCACGTCCGCCGCTGTGGGCTCAGGCACCTCTGGCACTTCGGCCACGGGCGGATGAAATTCGATTCGAACGCGAATGCGCGCACGCACTGCGGTCCCGCGCCGCATCGCGGGCGTAAAACGCCAAGCCTCCGCCGCCTTCAGCGCTTGGCTAGAAAACGGCTCGATCGCGTCGCTTGCGGTGACCCCGCTGACCGAGCCGTCGGGCTCGACCGTGAGCGTCAGGACGACTACCGCGTCACCGCTCCCCTGCTCTGGGTAGGCGGCGCTCAGCTCCGACAGCGGCGTCGGCGGTATGATCTCGCGCTCCGCCGGCGCGGCGGGCGCTGCTCCTTGCGCGGCCGCTGCGCCCGGCACGACGCCCAACGCGAGCGCAACCAATAGCGCTAACGGCGCACGAACGGGGCCGCGACCTGCCGACATTCAAAGCTCGGGGAATAGCACTGGGCTCGGCTCATCGACACAACATTGAACGCGCGGGACTCGCTCGACGGCCTTGCGTGACGCCGTCACGAACATGAACGGCGCCACGCGAGACATTTTGCTACTCAGCGACTGAGGAACGCCAACAGCGCGAGCAACAGCACCGGCAGCAGCATCCAAAGCATGGAGGGAGCGGGATGCGGCTTGGGCGCTGGTTTGCTAGCTGACGAGTCGGCGTTCTCAGAGGACGCGTCGAAATCTTTCGTCGACATACAACATTTTCCATTTCTGCCTCGATGAGGCAGCCAAAGGCCAAATCAACCAGGGTTTCGAGCGAACTCAGGCCCTGGGCGGCTCTTCGGAATTCATGCGCGGGATCCGGCGCTTGCTGTGAAAATGGCTGATCGACGCGCCGCACCGATCCGGAGGCGGCGGCGCGGCACAGGCTCGAACGCGGAGCTCGGAGCGAACGACGGTGGGCTCGGAGAACCACGGCACGCGAGCAAAGACCGGCGCCGCAGCGATGCGCAACGCCGGCTCGGCGCGCACGGCCTGGGTCTCGAGGCGCTGCGTGCGCTCGGCGACCAGCCGCGCGACCGAGGCGCTCGGGCGTACTGCGGGCGTGAGAACTCGCTGCTGTGCCGCCAGGCCGAGCAGCGTGATCACGAGCGCGAACAGACGGAGCCATTGCTTCCGCCGGACGACGGCCGGACGCGCCGGAACGGTGCTCGGAACGCTCACGCTCACGGGAGATACGAAGCACATCCGCTCCCGCCGCGCAAACAGCACAGCATTTTGCGCGCTAGCCGCGAGCTGGCAAGCGAGTACGCTTCTGCCAATGGCCAGCGGAACAGCCCCTGGATTGCTGCTGATCGGCGCGCTGAAACTGCTCAAGGCGCTGGCCCTATTCGCGCTGGGCGCTTCCCTGCTATCGCTGTTGCATCGAGATGCTGGCGAGGCCGTCCGGCATTGGATCATGGCTTTCGGCCTCGACGCCCATGCGCGTTTGGCCGAAGCACTGGTGGCGAAGATCGCTGGACTCAATCCGCACACCATGCGTCGCCTCGGCGTGGGCACGCTCGCCTACGCGACGGTGTTCGCGGTCGAAGGATTCGGACTGCTGCTCGGAAAGCCTTGGGCCGAATACATGACCACCTGCGTAACGATTTCGTTCCTGCCTATCGAAGCCTACGAATTGATCGAGCATCCGAGCGGGGCGAAGGCGTTGGTAACGCTGATTAACGTTGCCGTGGTGGTCTACCTGGTGCTCGAGATCCGTCGCCGTCGCGCAATCCAGCAGTTACGACCCGAAACACGACCCACCTCGACCTCTGGTTAGCGCTCAGACTTCAATTTTACGATGCCGCCGGGATGTGGTGGACTTCACCTTGTGCGCTCGCCGAGACAGCGCTAGTCACGGGGCGAAATGAGGCGCTGAAGACGATGCGCGCGATCACGGCTATCTTCCTTTTGCTCTGTGTCAGTTGCGGTTCGGGCAGCACGCCGGAGGCCGAGCACCCCGAAGTCGCGTCCAATGATCCGTCGGCTTCGCCCGCCAAGAGCAAGCGTCGGGCGCTCCCGGATCATTGCGCGAAGGGCAAGTCCGAGTGCGTGCCACCACCGGGCTGGGTCCGGCGGCTGTGCGAAGACGTCTACCCGGACGTCGCGCTGAACATGTTCAAACCTGGTACGCGCTGGAAGCGCCTATACATGTTGGCACGCGCTGAGCCGTTCAATGCCTCGGGCGGCGCCTCGCTGTTGGGCGACAAGTTGGAGCGCGGCGAAGAGGTGATTGCGCTCAAGCGCCGCGACAACAACAGCGAGATGCAAGTCGGAGACAACGCCGGCTACGACGTGCTGCGCTGGAACGGCGCGTGCGCGACGATTCACGATGGCGATTTCAGCCGCACGCCCCCGCGCGAGATCGTCCACTCGAAGATCGAATGGCGACGCCTCGGTCTGGATTTACGCAAGGCTCTCGAAGAGCAGCCGGGTATCGCCAAGGCGCAAGCGGCCAGGCGAAAGGCCTGCCACGGCTTCAGCATCGGTGAAGTCACCAAGGACTGTGAAGTGTACGACCGCGCCTTCATGGATGAGATCATCCGCTACGTACAGGCTGGCGGCGCTTTGCCGAGCCCCTCGCGCTTGCCCTGACGCCAAAAGACGCCCAGCTGCTGTCGATCGACGCAGCCGTGTTTGGCTGAGTCGCTCGCAGGCGGAGTCCTCGAGCGCGACAGCGGCATCGAGCACGGGCCCGCTGGCAGAGCTCGAACGGTAGCGGGTTCGAGCTCGTCGATTTTTTCTGCCAGCACACGGCGACGCGCTCACTTCGCGACGTCGCCGACGGAGCCGACCGACTACCCGAGTGAACTCAGGACGCCGGCCGCTCCGGTCGAAGCGCAATCACGCGATCGCGTCCTTGATGGCTTTCGTCGCGCGCGCCTTGACGGCCTTGCTGGCGGGCTTGGCCGCGAACGTCGTCGGCTCCTTGGTGAACGGGTTGATGCCCTTGCGCGCGGGACGCGCAGGCTTCTTCACGACCACGAACTTGGCGAAGCCGGGCAGCACGAATACGCCGTTCTTCTTCAGCTCTTTGTGGCCAATCTCGACCAGGGCGTCGAGCACGCCTTTGACGTCTTTGCGGGTCGTGCCTTCGCCAACGCTGTCGACCACGGCCAGCAGCAGGGCGCTCTTGGTGAGTTGCTTCGTCGCTTTTGTTTTCGGCTTTGCCATCGAGAAATCTCCTGTTCGAGGAATAAGGACCGACAGAGAGCACCGATAGACCGTAAAATCCAGCGCTAAACCGCGAGCTCACCGCTTTGAGTCGAAAGCGCGGCGAGCCGCACACGACCTTCGTTGACCTGAAGCGCGTCGGCGAATAACCCGCGCGGTGACATTTTCGACGCACGGCAAAGCTCGGGCAGCGCACGAAGAATGTTCGCAAATAGCGCTGAAATAGAGGGAAATCGCCGACTGCCTCGCGGCTCCGCGAGGTTCGCGGGAAGGCTCGGCGACGGACTCGGAGGCGCGACGCAATGCTGCGTGGCCGAAGTCTTGAAGGCGAGGCGGCCAAGCAGCTTTTTTTTTGCGCTAGTCTCACCGCCGATGGCAGAGCTGGTCGCTTGCTTGCACGGCGGAGAGGTAGAGGTCTTGCGGCACGGCCAGGCCGCACAGCGCTTGGAAAGCCCGTATCGAGAGCAGCTTGCGGCGACCCACGAGGGGCGAGCGGAGGCACCAATCGTGAGCGTTACCCGAGGTCGAACCAGCGGTGAGCTGTGCTACGCAATCAGCGGCCGCGATGGCTCCGGCGTGTTCACGCAGGTTCTGGGTAGCGGCAAGGAACAGCGGCTGTTTCACAGCGCAGAGGCCCGTCTGAGCGACCTCGATTTCAGCCTCGCCGACGAAGCGCTGGCCTGCACCGTCGCGGGCGCGCGCGGCACGAGCGCGATCGGCGTGCTTTCGGACGACGGCAAAGGGTTACGAACGGTAACCGAGGGCGACGTGATCGATCGCGCGCCGCGCTGGGCACCCGGAGGGCGCGCGGAAATCGTCTATGCGTCGGCGGGCATCGGCCGCACCAAGGACGGCCGCGCGCTGGGTCGCTCACCGTTCGCGCTGCACCGCCTGCGCTTCAGCGACAACAGCGTGGAGGTGTTGATGGCGGACGCGCAATACGACTATTCGGCGGTCGTGCCGGTCTCGGAGAACTTGCTCTACGCCCTCCGGCACGGTTACGACCGAGCTCTGCCACGTTCAACAATAGGCCGGATTTCTAGCGCTTTTCGCGGTATTTTTTCGAGCAGCGCGTGGCCGCAGCCGAAAGTCTTGCACGGGCACGAGCTCGTCCGCATCACACCCAACGGCTCCGAGCTGGTGGCGCGAGACGTAGTCGCGTTCGATGTCGCTGCGAACGAGGACGTCGTCTACTCGAACGGGGCGGGCATATTCAGGCTCGCTGCACGTCAGTCGACTCCGGAGCCGATGCTAGCTCTGGAGCGCGTGGAACAGCTGCTCATTTATTGGTGATTTTCCCGGCGACGCTCGCTCAGCTGAGCGCTCGACCGTACTCACTGTCAGCGAGCGGTCGAGCGGGCCTGCTGGATCCGCTAACTCTGCGCGGCGGCTGCGATCGTTTGATCGCAGGATTGAGAGCCGGCCGCGGTCATGATCGTCTTCCCACGGCCACTGGCCTTGGTGCCGCACTTGGTGCACTTGTACGCGCTGAAGGAGCCCACTGCGCCCTCTTGCAGTGCCCAATCATGAGTGCGCGCTTCTTTCGGAAAGATACCCTGCTGTGCTGATTTCATGACTCAGCTTACTCGCTTTGCGCTCGAAAGTACCGTTCGACCTGCTCGCTCAGGGCGGTCTTCCGCGATGGGCCCGGGCAAATCGCCGAAGAAACCGCTATTTGGGCCGCGGAGGGCGTTTGGCGACATTCAACGACGTGTCGTACCCACGCGCTTCACCAGGCCGCAGGCGTCATACATGCCGCGGTAGAAGCGCGGCAGCCGTTCCTCCACGCGAAACCCCCGCTTCAGAAACAGCTCGAGCGCGGACAGATTCGACTGCGCGGTGTGCAGTCGAATCTCGTTCAGGCCAGCGCTGACCACTGTCCGCTCGACATGCGCCAACAGCGCACCACCGATGCCCAAGCCGCGCGCCTCTTCCTCGACGGCGATCGCGCACAGCTCCACGCTGCCCTGGCTCAGCGGCTGAACGATGGCAAACCCCACCCGCTCTCCTCCTCGCCAGGCGACCCAGGTGGTCCCATGTTGAGTCAGCCGCTGCACGGTGACCGCCGGGTGCCCGTCGTATTCGGCGAACGCGCGCGCCGCGGTTTTGCCAATGAACGGATCATCGGCGCTTCGCCGCTTTCGGATCTGAAGTGACGTCTGCGCAATCACTTTCACAGCGAGAGCTTAGCGCGAGCGCCTCATGGCTGCACTCCGAGCGTGTAGGCCGCAAAATCGACGCCCCCACGCGAGTCCCGCAGCACGACCCAAAGCGCAAACGTTCCGGGCCGTTCGGGCGCGGTCCAATGATTTTGCGCGGTCAGCTCCAAGTCATCCTCGGCGCGGCCAGTGCTCTGAGTGTGGAGGCGCCCCGCGTTCGTATACCAAGAGACGCGCATCGCCTCGCGCTTGCTGGTCAGCACTTGCTGGGCGCGATCGTAATATGCATAGCTCTCGGCGTCGCTCGCCGCCCAGCTACTCGTGAGCGTGATTCGGGCGCCGACTGGGATCTCGGTAAGTGCCACGGGCCGCCCAGCAATGCTGGCCGCAATCGGGCTGAGGTGCGGGTTATTGTTCGTCACGTAGCTCAGCCCAAACTGCATCGCCGTGTCAGAGGCGGCGTCCGCTAGCTCGCAAGAGATGCGCTGGAGATGAAACGTGGGCTCGGAGCCGGCCAGGTCCAGGCGCAGCGGCTGGTAATAGCCTCCGCTGATGTCGGGATCGCGCGGACGGAAGCCGCCCGGCGCGCTATTGGGTCCGAACAGCGTGCAGCCCGCGGCCGGCGTTTCGGCTTCGATCGACAGCCCGAGACCAGCTGAAACGAGCTCCGCAGAGCCCAAGCACTCGCGAGAAACGGCGTTATTTTCCGGCAGTGGCTTGGGCGCGGTGCAGAAGTTCCAGACCGGCAACTCGCTCGCGATAGCAGGCCCAGCCAGGAACGCGGTGAACGTGAGCAGCGTGCCCGGCCTGGCCTCCGCGGGTTCGCTCCTCACGGCTAGCACGCGCGGCGAGTCGATGCGCCAGTAGTCGTCTTCGAACTCGGGTCGGCAGGCGGTGAACGTGATCGCGCTCAGCACGGCGCAGCAGTCGAGCACGCGATTCATAGCTCGAGCCTCAGGCCAGCGACGGCCACGAACGGCATGCCGGTGACGGTCCCGCGCCGAGCGTAATCCTGACTGTAAACGTACTCTTCCGCATTCGCATGATTGGTGACGTTGAGCAGCTCCAGGAACGCCAGCAACGACGCATCGTCGGCTAGCTGGAATCTTCGATCGAGTCGCAGATCGAGCTGCCAAAAACTAGGCAAACGCTGACTATTCAGCGTGCCGAAGATTGGCTGGTGAGTGTCGCCTCGTTCCTCGAAAAACGCGCCAATTTCCGGCGAGCGCGGCGCACCGCTGGCGTAGCGCAAGCGCGCTCCGAGGCTCCACTCGGCGAGCGACTGGCTGCCCTGCGCGCTGAGCACATGCGCTTGATCGCCGTCGAACAGGCGAGTACTCGAGTTCGGCCTGTCGCGTCGTTCGCTGCGCGAGATGGTGTAGGCAAGCGAGCCGGAGAAGCCACGCCAGAGGCGCTGCAAGATCCGCAGCTGTACGCCGTAGCTGCTCCCGACTCCGCCGCCCAAGAGCGCACCGGCCAGCTTCGGAGTCGGCGATGGATCGCGCACGGCAAGCTCGGATATTGAACGATAGAATCCGGTCACGTTGAGCGAGAGTCGCTGAGTGAGCTCGACCGACTCGCCGAGGCTGGCATGTAGCGCGCTTTCCGGACCCAGCGTGGGCGTGCCAAAGACCGCGCTCAGATCTTGCGCTGCCGGAGGCTGCGAATACCAACCGACCGCGGCAAGTAGCGCAACGCGACGCGACAATCGCCAACGAGCGTTGAGGCGGGGCTCGATTTCGGCATGCAAAGAGGATTGGCCGATGCTCGGCGTGCGGCCAATCCTCGGGGTATTTCGGCTAGTTTCGAGCAAGTAGCCCGGGACACGCAAACCCGGCGAGAACGTCACCGGACCGAGCTGCCAGTCGAGCGCTGCATACGGTGCCAGATCCAACACGGTCGTCTGCCAGCTATCGACGTTGTAGTCGTTCCCGGGCGGTTGCCCAAACACGGTCAGATCTCCCTCGCGTGCGGGGATGGTGAGTGACCCTCGACGATCCAGTTCCGAGCGCGCCCCGGCGATGTCCGTGCCGAGACTCAAGATCAGGTTCGCGGCGATGCGCGAGCGATGCTCCGCGCGCAGACCAAAGCGCAACGCGCGTTGCTCGAGCTGGGCGGGATTGGCACCGAAACTTGCCTCGTAGCGGCTCGTATCCCGCCCCACCCAGGGGACCACCTGCACCACCGAGCCATCGGCCAAGGTACGGCGATAGCGCAAATACAGGCGCTCGAACGATTGACTCACGCTCGAGCGGCGCAGTCGCGCTGGATCGCTGTTCGAGACGATCCGCTCGGAGTAATCGCCCGAGCCGAGCAAGACCAAGTCGAGCGACTCGCGCTGGCGCAGCGCGAGCTGCATTTTCGCCTGGTAGTCTCGGTAGCGAGGCACCGCGAAAAATTCGGCAATATCCGGAGTATTGACGGCCTTCAGGCTGAGATCCAAGAGCCCGTAGCGACCACCCAGCGCGAGCCGCACGCGCGGACTCAGTCGCGCGCTGACGAGGGCCGAGGCGTCGAGCACGCTGAGCTCGACGCTCGCGTGGTAGCCATCTGCGAGCTCTCGCGTCTCGAGCCTGACCATCCCGCCGATCGCGCGACCGTAGTCTGCGCCGTAAGCACCTGGCGTGAGCGTCACGCTCTGGAGCAAGTTCCCGTTCACAGTGGAGCGGATACCGCTGCCGTGAAATAACTGAGGGATCTCGACGCCGTCCACATAGACGCGCGAGTCCTCGGGAGCTGCGCCCCACAGCAGCAGTTGCCCCGAGCCGAAGGCCGAGCGAGCCAAGCCGGGCAGATTTTCGATCGCCTTGGCAGGATCATCATGCGAGCCGACCTCTGCGCGAGCTTGCTCGGCGGTCAGCTTGGATTCGACTGCATCGCGGCGCGGCCGAATGCCGACAATCGCGATCTCGGCAGCGTCGTTCCCTTTTGGCGGCTCAGCGCGGACCGGCAACGCGAAAAACGACAGACCCAGGCCCCCTGCCGCGCAGATCGATCGAACCACGCGCCGCGTGCAGGTCACGGCAGGTCGAACTCGAGCGCCAAGACGCCCGCGCCGCGGTCGTGGGGGCCCCAAGTGTCACTGTCCAAAGACGTGCCTTGGGCCGCAGCGAGTGGGACGCCATGCAGTGTGACGCGCACGCTCCAATGCGCGATTGAGCCGCCACACAGAGAGGCGCTGTCTACTCGCACGGAGTATCGCCCCGCGGGCGGCTCTTGCTCCCAAACCACGTCTTCCTGGCGCAGCTGGTCGCTTTCGCAATCCGCATTGGAGTCGACAGCGAGCATGCCCGCGCTCTCGTTCGCTCCACTCGGCGCGAACGGGTCGCTCGAACTCGGTGCACCGTGATAGATCTCGTGACCGAGTGGGGCCTGCACGTGCAGATCGAGATCGGCTTGATTGTCCCAAGTGAGGGTCACGACCAACGGGCCCCCTGCTCCACGCGAAGGAGCGAAAGGCAGCGCGGTGAGTGTTTGTCGAAGCGGCGGACCGAAGTGCCCCTGCCCATCGATCGCGCGCACCTCCAGCGTGTACGCTGCCTCCGGCAACGATCGCGAGAACGACGCGGTGCCGCGAAAGGTGGGCAGCGTCGGCGCGGATACGTCCGGCAAGCCCGCGGAAATGAGCCAAAAACCAGCGTCGCCGCTCAACGCCAGCGCCGCCGCCGTGGCCGTGGCGCCGAGCGCGCCACGCACTGGCTTGTCGGCATAACCCGGCCAGATCGTGGTCGTGAGTAAATCGAGCGCCAGAACGTCAGGGCCGGGCTGAGTGTTTGGAGTGGCTCCTGGCACGAACTGCGCGTCCAGAATGCGCATGCGCGAACCAAGCGCGGGATCGCTCGAAGCCCCGTCCGAGCAAGCGCTGCTCAGCACGCAAGCGATGAACACGAGAGGCGCGCTCAATCGTCGCATCAGAACCTCAACTGCGCTCGCGCGCTCAGCGCGTCACTTGCCAGCGACGTTGGGGCGCCGTTTTCGGCGCGCCCGAGCGCGTTCCGGTTTCGGTCGTATTGCAGCGTCAAGCGGGCCTCGGCATAGCGGAACATCGCCAGCAGCGAGAGCGTGCTGTAGCTGCGGTCACGAGGAACGACCTGAACCGCCTGCTGTTCACGGGCGTCTTGATCGGGGTCATATCGATCGTAGCGCACGCCCAAAAGGCCCCACGCGCAGCTCCTGGGTCGCGGCCAAATACCAGCCGAATTGTCGCAGATCATGGCCGGCGGCGATGGGGTCCGCGGGCTCCAACGCGCGATCCATATTGCTCGCGCGGATCAGCTCCGCGCGTAGCTCGAAGCGAGCGTGCGCACCGAATTGGATCGCCAAACGGGCGTCCGCGCCCAAAGCGAAGCGGTGGAATTGTTCCGACGGCGTCGCGGACGAGCCGGCGATCACCTGCACCTCGGTCGCTTGCACGATACCATCGCCGTTGTCGTCTCGCCACACGAGTCGGTCTTTGCTAGTGCCGTTCCCTTGGTGAAAGCCGCTGCCCGTGTCCGCAGACACACCAGCCTCGAGCAGCACGCTCGGGGCAAGCTCAGCATGAACACCGAGGTGACCGATGATCTCTTTTTTCCGGCTGGGAGCGAGCGCAGGAAAGACGCTATCTCCGAGCGGATGACCGTTCATCACTGCCAAGCTCAAGTCGAAAAATCGGTACTTGGCTTGGAAGCGCGCCCCCAGATCGAACCCACCCGGGAAAAATGCGCGCGCGGCGGTGGACCGCTCCAAGAACGGGCGCACGGAGTCGAGTTCGGGCACCTCGAAGCCGAACGGAATGCGAATCAGGCCTGCGACTAGCGCAAAGTGCGGCAGCTTCGGATCTTCCCGCGCCGGCCAGTGCACTCCGAGCTCCGCGTTGATCGGGCGCAGCTGCGCGCCTTGATTGGTGTTCGCGTCGATTTCGAGTGCGCCGTTTAGGTAGCCACGCTCGCTAGTGACGCGCAGGCGGCCGCGGCGCAAGCTGAAGCGGTCCTGATTGAGCGGAGCGCCCGTCGAATGATTGACTTCGTCCTGGGAGGCTTGATTGTACAGCATCCAGTCGAGCTGCACGTACCCCGAGAGCCGAAGCGCGGCTTCTTCCGTCGCTCGCTCTGCTTCGCGGCGCTCGAGTCGTTCGAGCGCCAGCTTTTGTCGCGCCAGCTCGGCGCGAATCGTCGCTTCGTCTTGGGCCCGAGCTCGGCTTGCGAGCAGCGCCAAGAGCAAGGTCGCGAGCGTCGCGAAGCCGAGCCTCATCAGGGAAGCGGCAGTGTCGGCGAGGGCACCGTCACTGGTTTGATCACCGCCTGAGCCGTGGTGCAAGCGTTGATCAATTGTTCATGAGTGCTGGGAGTGCCGGAAAAACAGCCGGAAACTCCGCCACCAGCGCCGGTTGTCGCGTCCGGCTCACAGAAGCCGTGGTTACAGCTGCCCGTGCCGCATTGAGCCTTGGATGTGCAGATGGTGCAGCCTGCCGGCGTGCCGGTCGCGCCCGGAACTTTGCTCAAGTAGTAACAAGTGCACGATTCGTCCGGCGTGAAGGGGCTCAGATCTCCGCCATCGACCGTGCGGCTCACTTGCATTGCGCAGTCGGGAATCAATCCGACCTTCACCACATCGGCCAATGCGTCGAATTGGGTGCCGCCCTGGGGCGGGGTCGCCGCAGGATCACCGAGCACCAGATCGACCAGGTATTTGACGGCTGGATTCGCGATCACCTTGGCGGAGTTCACGGGCGCGATGTAAACGGTCGGCGACCACAGCGTGTAGTGTCCGTCGCGCACGTTTTGTTTGTCGAACGCGCTGGAGACCGAGTCCGGATAGAAGGCGGCGCTCTGCTTGAACGCCTGGAAGGCGAGGGTTTGAATGCCCTTGTCGCGGTTGCTGTCATACACCTCGGCGCCCAAGATGCCGAGCGTGGCCGTGGGCTGGGCTGAGGTCGAAACCGCACTCACGACGTCACTCGAGGCGGGCTCCTGCACGCCTTTCCACTTGTTCGGCGGCACGGCGATGTTCTTCGCGGTAGCCACGAGCGTGCTCTTGGTCGCCGGACGGATGAACAAGAACGACTCGTTGTTCCAGGGGTTGTACGTTGGAGCGAGCGGGTTGCCGGCTCCGAACCCGAACGCGTAGTACGCCTCTTCGGCCCAGATCGCTTTCTGTTCACTCGCGCTCGGCACGATGAACGTGTACGCCTGGATCGGGCCCTGGATCTGAGCGAGGTTCGCGGGCGGGTCGCCGAGACCGCAGCTGTCGACGAACAGCGCAGAGATCGCCAAATCGAGCGCGACGCCGTCCGCGCCGGTGGTGCACGTCGGCTCGGTCATCGCCGTGGTCCACGCAGGATCCTCAGCAGTCGAGGGGATGTACTTGAGTGTTCCGCTTTTGACGACCTTGGTGCTCGTGTACATGTCGCTGGTCAGCGTGCACGAGCCCGTAAGATTGAAGGCGAGCGTGATGTTTGCCGTATCCCGCAGGTGGCGGCCCAGGTTCTTGAGCAGGTTCTGCTGCGTGTCACCGGACTCGATGTAGACGACAGTGCCGGGCAGAGTCGCGCAGGAACCATCGAAGGGCACGGTAGGAGCAGCCCCTCCGGCACCCGCTTCGCCCGCAGCGCCGCCTTCGGGTAGCGACGGCTCGGCGCCCGCTTCGCCGTCAAGCCCGCCGGACGAGGGCGAACCCGACGAGCCGGCCTTCCCCGCAACGCCGCTGCTGCCGCCCTTTCCAGCGCTGGCCGCGCCGCCAGCGCCGGCCTGGGGATTGGGCACGCCATTCGAGGGCGTTGGCTCATCGTCAGAACAGCTGGCAGCGAGCGCTACGAGCGCGAATGGTACCGACCAAGCAAGTAAGCGTTTCATCGCCAAGAACCTCTCCGTTTTATCGAGTCAGGCAGCAAGGACTTCGGCCACGCGCTCACCGCATTGCCCGACGTCGTAACCGAGGGCCGAGAGCTCACGCCGGAAGGGCGCGCTGGTCATCACCTCGAACAAACGAACGAAGCGCGGATCGGCCAGCTCGTCGCGAGCCACGACTAAGTCGTACCGCTCCTGCGCGAGCGGCACGAAGCCGAGACCGAAGGCCAACGCCGCGTCGCGCGTGGCAATGCCGGCGTCGGCCGCGCCGAGCGAGACCGCGTGCGAGACCTCCATCTGACCCGACGCGTGAATCGATGCGCCGCTCGCCAACTCGGTCGGCAAGCCCGCGCGTGAGAGCTCTTGCTCGAGCAGGCGCCTGGCCCCCGAGCCCGGCTCCCGTGCCGCGAAGCGCACGCCTTTTTTGGCTAATTGCGCGACGGTGGAGATGGCTTTGGGGTTGCCCGGCAAGATCACCAAGCCGGCTTCCCAGCTCGCGAGCGTGATCACCACCAGCGGGCGGTTCGACCCCAAGCGACGCACGTCCGGCAGATTGGCTTCACCGGTCTTCGAGTCCACGAGGTGCACGCCCGCGAGGTGGGCTTGCCGGCGATCCAGCGCATCGAGGGCGCTGGTGCTAGAGCGCGTCAGCCACAGGAAGCGACCGGGGCCAGAGCGCGCGTTGAGGCGATCGGCGAGCAGGCCGAGCGCGGGCGCGCAGCCCATGAGCACCACGTTCTCCCGAACGTCAACGGTGGGCCGCAGCAGCTCGACCTCGACCCGGCCGCGCACGCTGCGGCCGGCGATCGCGTCCGCCGAGCGCGCCGCACCGTCACGCGAGAGCGAGTACGACAACCAACGGCCAGCGATGTGCGACAGCGATACGCGCCCCGGGAGCGCTTCGCCGACCGGCTCCGCCGCCACGCGGGGCTCGCTGGCGGCGCTTCCAAATAAATCCTCGACGCGACACTCGAGTGCGCGCGCAAGGCGGAGCGCGACATCCACTGCGGGTACGGCGCGGCCGCTCTCGATGGCGTGGACGCTCTGCCGAGTCAGCCCGACCGCCGCACAAAGTGCGGCTTGCGACAGACCGCGTGCATCGCGCAATTCACGCACCCGATTCGCCGGCGCCTGCTCCATGACAAGTTTGCTTTACTTCATGACAAGCATACCTGTCATCACAAAGCGGCGCCCGGCGCCCCATCAGAGTCAGGCTGCGTGGGCCTGATTCAGCGCGGCGCGGGCAAATTCCGCGGTAATACGTGCTTGGAGCCGGAGGCAGGCTTGCTGCTCGCAACCGACGCGGCGCTCGCGCTGGGCACGGCCACGGCCATGGGCAGCGCCACGGGCGCAGAAGCGGGGCGCGGCGGGGTCAAATCCACCATCTCCGCCGCTGGGGAGGCCGCGACGCTGGCTGCGCCGTCCGGAGCGCGCAGCCAAAGCGAACCCAACGTGAGCGCAGCAACCGCGAACCCTGCAATCAGCAGCGGTCGTCGCAGACGTGGCGGGGGCACGCTGCGTGCTAAGAGCGGGCGCAGCGTTGGCATCATGCTGAAACGCGCGCTCGGCGGCGCGATCGAATGATTGCGCTCTGCGTCGACCGCAATCGCGCGCAGCGATGTGACGCTAGAACTGGACGTCCCGCCGCTCGGCTCTCCTGCACCCGCATCGACCACGATTTCAGCGCGACGGATGGTCTCGCGCTTGCGCGCAGCGCGATCGCCAACGGTGTCGGCCATGAACGTGCGAAGTTGCGCTTCCGAGCCGAGGTCGAACGCTTGCGGTACGCCTCGTTGCAGGGCCAGGCGCATCTCCTCGGCCGATGGCCAACGTCGATCACGATCCTTCTCGAGCGCCTTCATCACGACCGCTTCCAGCGTGCGCGAATAGTTGGGCTTGAGCGACGACGGCCGCACGGCAGGCTCGTCACTGACGATGTTACGCAACGTGGTCGCCGAATCCCGCCCTTGAAAGGGATGCCGACCGGTCGTGAGCAGGTAAAGAATCGCGCCAACTGCAAACAGATCCGTGCGCTCATCGACCGGCCCACCCGTCACCAACTCGGGAGCCGCATAGCCGAATCGGCGTTCGATTCGATTGTCTCGCCCGAGCGTACGGTCCTGGCTCTTGTTGCGAGCGATTCCAAAATCGACGAGCTTGGCGATGCCTGAATAGCTGACCAAGATGTTGTCTGGCGACACATCGCGGTGCACCACTGCGCGCCGAACACCCGCGTCGTCGCAGTGCTCGTGCGCCGCCTGCAGTCCGCGCAGCGTCTGGGCAATCAGGTTGACGGCTACCAACAGCGGCACGCCGCCGCCCTGCTCGGCACTTTCGATGACGTTGCTGAGCGGCTCACCATCCACCCACTCCATCACCAGATACAACGTGCCCCGTTTTTCGCCGAGCTCCAGCGTCTGGGCAACGTTCGAATGTTGAATCAGCGCGGCTACCCGCACCTCCTCGAGCAGCTTCTGCTCCATGAGCAGCGGGTCACCGGGAGCCGGCTGCAGTGTCTTGATCGCCACCAGTTTGTTGAACCCGCGCGCACCGCGCAGGCGAGCAACCCAAACTTGGCCCAAGCCGCCGGGCGCTGCGGGCGCAAGTAGCTCGTAGCGACCTAGTTTTTGCCCGGTGTGTAGGCGGAGGGGCTCACGGAGCAAGGCGAATTCTCACGAAGCTCCAATTACGGCCCTTCCAGGAAAGAATTAGCCCCAGCGTCGCCTCAAAAATCGCGGCACCTCACGGCGCCATCGAACACTTGAAGTCTGTTTCGCGTTCGAAACAGACTCCCGGCCAGCTGAACGAAATGGCCGGAGCTCGAATTGAGCAGAATTCACTCAGAAAACGCAAAAAGCTGCCCGACGTTCGGACAGCTTTTCAGCGAAAGCGCGCCTTTTTCCGCCGCGACTAGATCACCGGCTTCATCGCCGTCATGTACGCCCGCAGCACGGTGCCAACCAGCTCGACGGGGTGATTGCGGATCTCCGCATCCACGCGGACCAGCTCGCGATTCGACACGGCGGTGTCCTTGAGCTCGAGCCCTTTGCCGATCACGTCCGTCTCGACCTTGAGCATGAACTCACGGAGTAGGGGGCGACAGGCGTTGTCGAACAAGTAGCAACCGTACTCGGCAGTGTCCGAGATCACCTTGTTCATCTCGTACAGCTTCTTGCGCGAGATCAAGTTGGCGATCAGCGGAGTCTCGTGGAGCGATTCGTAGTACGCGCTCTCGGCCTTGATGCCCGCGTCGGTCATCGTCTCGAACGCCAACTCGACGCCCGCTTTGACCATGGCCACCATCAGGATGCCCTTGTCGAAGTACTCTTGCTCGCCGATCGCAGCGTCCGTCGGGGCCGTCTGTTCGAAGGGGGTCTTGCCGGTAGCTTCGCGCCAGGCAAGCAGATCTTTGTCGCCCGCCTTCCAGTCGGTCATCATGCCGCTCGAGAACTTGCCGCTGATGATGTCGTCTTGGTGCTTCTGATAGAGGGGCGCCATGATCTTCTTCAGCTCGAGCGAGAGCGCGTGGGCCTTGAGCTTGGCCGGATTGCTCAGGCGATCCATCATGCCGGTGATGCCGCCGAACTTGAGCGCCTCGGTCACGGTTTCCCAGCCGTATTGGATGAATTTGGCGGCGTAAGCTTTGTCGATACCCTTTTCGACCATCTTGTCGAAGCAGAGCAGTGAGCCCGTCTGCAGCATGCCACACAGGATGGTCTGCTCGCCCATCAAGTCGCTCTTCACCTCGGCGACGAAAGAGCTCGCGAGCACGCCCGCGCGGTCGCCACCGGTACCCGAAGCCAGCGCCTTGGCAACGGCCCAGCCTTTGCGCTCCGGATCATTCTCCGGGTGAACGGCGATCAGCGTCGGGATGCCGAAGCCGCGCGTGTATTCGACGCGCACTTCCGACCCCGGGCCTTTGGGCGCCATCATCACCACGGTGATGTCTTTGCGCACTTGCATGCCTTCTTCGACGATGTTGAAGCCGTGCGAGTACCAGAGCGAGGCGCCCTTCTTCATCAGAGGCAAGAGCGCGGCGACCACGGGCGTGTGCTGCTTGTCCGGCGTCAGGTTGCCCACGACGTCTGCGGTCGGGATCAGCTCTTCATAAGTGCCGACTTTGAAGCCGTTCTCGGTCGCGTTGCGGTAGCTGGCGCGCTTCTCGGAGATCGCTTCTTTGCGCAAGGCGTAGCTGACGTCCAGCCCGCTATCGCGCAGGTTCAAACCTTGATTGAGGCCTTGCGCTCCAGCGCCGACGATGACGATCTTCTTGCCGCGGAGAACGCCGACACCGTCGGTGAACTCACTCTTGTCCATGAAGCGACACACGCCAAGCTGCTTGAGAGCTTCGCGAAACGGCAGTGAATTGAAGTAACTCATCGGCACAAACCTCGGTGTTCCTGAACGAAAGTGGGCCGGGAACATTGTCCGCCAACCACGCCCTGTCAACATAGCGCGAACAAAGGCATGAGCACCGCATCCGTTTGCTTCCGTGACGCCTCGATTGGTCCCGTAGACCTGCCCATTTTCCGGGATTTCTCGTGGAACGTCGAGCCTTTCCAGGCTTGGGTCATCACCGGGTCCAATGGCAGCGGCAAAAGCGCGATCGCCCAGGCGCTGGCGGGGGGGCTGGCGGTTGCCTCGCGCAACGCGTCAAATGGCGCTGGCAATCAGCTGCCCGACCCAGCAAGCGTCGCCCTGATTTCGTTCGAACGCCAACGCGACATCGTGTTCGACGAGCGCTACCACGACGACGGTGAGTTCGTGGAGGGCGGTATCGATCCGGGTACCCCGGCGCGCGACTTCATCGTCGGTCGCCAGCGGGGCACGAAAGCCACTGCAGCTCCCCCACCGCCCGCTCGGCTCGATGATTTGGTGCAGCGGCTGGGGCTTGAATCGGTGCTCGGGCGGGGGCTGAAATATTTGTCGACCGGCGAGATCAGGAAGGTGCTGCTGTGCCGTGAGTTACTCCGCGAGCCGGCTTGGCTCATCTTCGATGAACCGTACGAGGGACTCGACAGCAACACGCGCTTGGTGCTGGCTCGGGAGCTCGACCGACTGGTGAACGCTTCGCTCGTGAGCGAGGGCGGTACGCGCGTCTTGGTGATCACGGACCGCTACGAGCATGTGCCGCACGGCACGACCCACGTCCTACACATCGAAGATCGCAAGGTAGCGTTCCTCGGACCGCGCGCCGACTTCGAGGCGCGCGGTATTCCGAGCGAGCTCCGCGGCCTGGGCAGCGAAGAAGCAGAATCGCTCGGACAAGCGCTGGCCGAGACGCTGGAGGAGCGCGCCCAAGCCAGGCCGGCCGACGCCAACGGCCTGCCGAACACGACGCTGGTTCAGATGCGCAACGTCACCGTGACCTACGGGGATAGGCGAGTGCTCGACCGGCTGAACCTCGACATTGCTCGCGGCGAGCACACCCTCGTGCGCGGCCCGAACGGCTGCGGCAAGACCACGCTGCTCAACCTGATCAACGGCGACAACCCACAGGTCTACGCCAATGACGTCACCATCTGCGGCATGAAGCGCGGTTCGGGCGAATCGGTTTGGGACGTCAAGAAACGGCTCGGACAGGTGTCGTACGCCCTCCACGTCGAGTATGCCTATCGCTGCCACGCGAACCTGATCGAGTGCGTCCTCTCGGGATTTTATGATTCGATCGGGCTCTACCAAGAGCCAAGCTTCGCCGAGATCCGTGCGGCCGAGCGCTGGCTCGAGCTCGTGGGCCTGCTCGGCAAGCGCGCGGAGCCGTTCACACAGCTATCTTATGGCGAGCAGCGCGTCGCGCTGATTTTGCGCGCGGTGCTCAAGCAGCCTCTGCTCTTGATCTTGGATGAGCCCTGCCACGGGCTCGACCCGCGACACCGCAGTGAAGTGTTGACGATCGCCGACTACATCGGTCGTCACACGGATTCGACCTTGCTCTACGTAACCCATGATCCCGAGGAGCTCCTCGGCTGCACGCGCCAGATTTTCGAGTTCGATCCAGCGAACGGCTGGGGACTGCAGCGCGTTTAGCCGACGCCTGTGCGCAGCAGGTTCACTCGTTGCCGATCAGCTTCCGACGGAGCATCCTGACTAGCAGGCGCAAGGTGCGCAGGCGCGGCAAGGGCGACAGTCGAGCACCTCTTCGGCGCTCGCCACGCCGTCGATCCGAAACAGCAAGAAGGCCTCTTCGGGCAGCAGCGAGAGGCGCTCTTCGCGCTGAGGGAGAAGACGCAGCACGCACTCACGGCGTCCCAAGCGCATCTCCAATGAGTCTGCCCTGACTGCGCGCTTACGCGAGCAAGCGGCGCGGCGCCCAGGTGGTCCGGCCACCTTGCAACGCTGCTCGAGCCACTTCGCGAATCACCTCCGGTGCATCGCCCTCGATGATCGGTTCGCGCCGCGTTCCGAGCGAGAACATGCCGACCCGAACATCATCCAACAAGCGCACGACGTCGTAATGACCGGCGCTGACGCGGACGATGCGATAAGTGACGCTATGAACCTGAACCATACCCTTGACTACCGCGTGCATTCTTCTTTTCACTCAGAGCAAGCGGCAGGCCAGAGCGGGCGCCCCCGCACACCCTGCGAAAACAGCTCGAATTGCAGGCAATGTCGAGCTCGAGCGAGCAACAGGCGCGTTCGGCGACGAGACACAAGGCCACATCGTGGCGAGATAGTCCGCGACGCGGGCTCGGATTCCGCCCAGGGTATTCCCATGCTCCCTACACGAATGAGCGTTCGGGCATAGATCCCGCCATCAGCGCGTTGATACGAAACTGGCACCCGAGCTTTGCGTAGTAGCCACCCACCCAGGCCACAGGTAGCCATCCAATGGTCGAACGTATTTCCAGTGCACCGGTTGCACCCGCAGATCAGCCAACCAGGAGTATTGACACGATCCATCTGATGTTGGTCAAGACGCCTGATCTCACCGCGCGCGGACGCGCTTGGCTCGAGCGCGCACAGGTTGCGTTCGATGCTCTCGAGCTGCAGCGCTTGATTCGCTTCGAGAAGCTCAGCCTCGGTTAGTCACACGCGCGAGGCGGTACGCCTCGGCGCAAGGTTCGCGCCGGCACCCGCGCCACGCTCTAGCTATGTGCAGCGGCCGTTTGCCGCGTTTTTGCTTGGCACGTCGAGTGCAGTGGAATGGCAACTGCTCGGACCAAGCCATGTCAAAAAGCGCAACGATCGAACCCCGTCCTGACTCTGCGATTGCCCGACCCAAGCGCAACCGGAGGCCGCAGGTGCGAAACGCCGGCTCCAGTGGCTCGCTGGCAACTTCCGCGAGCGGTGTCTCGTCCAGTTCCGGCGCTTTCCCGACGAAGCCGTTGCTGGTCGGCGTTGGCATCGGTGCCGCGCTCGCGCTCACCGCGGTAGCGCTCGGTTCGCGTCCCAACAAATCCAGCCACTTCGGCTCGAATCCGACAATCGCGGGCGCGTTTGCCAAAACCGCGGCTCTCGTCCTGGTCCGCATCGTGGCTCGAAAAGCGCTGGCCGCTGCCGCCAACCAGGGCGCCCGGAAGCTCGCCCGCGCTTGGCCCTTGTAACTCGGCGCTTGTGACGCACGAACAGCGAGTCGCAGAGCTCCACGCGCGGCGCGATCTCAAGATGGCGCGTGACGCGCACGCCTACGTTCGCGGAAGCACTCAGCGCTTCTACGAATGGCTAGCGACCACACAAGGGCGAGGGGTGCCGCAGGGGCCGACGGTGTGGATCTGTGGCGACGCCCATGTCGGCAACCTCGGCCCCATCGCACGCTGCGATCAGCAGATCGAAGTCGAGCTGCGCGATCTCGATCAGTCGGCCCCGGGTAACCCCGCTCACGATTTGATTCGCTTGGCGCTCAGCTTATCGATGGCCGCGCGCAGCTCGGATCTCCCGGGTGTGATCACGGCTCGTCTGATCGAAGAGTTGATGAGCGGCTACCTCGACGCTTTCAGCCACACCGAAGCAACCGCGCCGGAGACGGATAGTGCGGCGGTACGCTTCGTCGTGCGCGAAGCCCTGCGCCGCAAATGGCGGCATTTGCACCGCGAGAGGCTCGGGAAGAAGCCCAAATTTCGCTTGGGCCGCCGCTTTTTGCCGTTGACCGCGGAAGAACGCGGCGCGGTGGCAGAGTTTTTGGATCGCGAGCGTGTGCGGAAGCTGGTCACTCGATTAGACTGCCGAGACGACGCCGCGCAGATCCGAATGCGTGACGCCGCGTTCTGGGTGAAGGGCTGCAGCTCGCTCGGACTTTGGCGATGCGCTGCGTTGATCGAAGTAGTTGGTCACAACCAAGCACACGGCGGCTACTCGCTCTTGGACATCAAACAAGCCGTGGCCACCGTAGCGCCGGTCAGCGACGCGCGACGCCTGCCGGAGCAGCACGGAGAACGCGTCGTGCTGGGCGCGAGGGCGCTCTCTCCGACGCTCGGCGCTCGGATGCTCTCCGGGACCATCCTCGATCGCTCCGTGTTCGTGCGCGAGCTAATGCCGCAAGATCTGAAGTTGGAACTAGCGATGCTCGACGACACCGAGGCCCGCGCGACCGCGCGCGCGCTGGCCAGGATCCTCGGTCTTGCGCACGCCCGTCAGCTCGATGACGCGGACCGTCGACAGTGGCAGGCCGAGCTCGAAGGCGCCGCGACGCGGTCCCTGGAGGCCCCCACCTGGCTCTGGTCCAGCGTGGTCGAACTGATTGGCATTCACGAGCGCGCTTACCTCGAGCATTGTCGCCGCTTTGCGCTTGCTTCGGAGAAGTTGCGCGAGCAGCGAGCGGAGTGACTGCGGCTTCAGTCGCGCGCGCTTGGCGCCCGGGCGCAAATGCGCCAGATAAAACGAGCGATGACTTGGAATCCGACCCGCTATCTACGCTTCGAAGACGAGCGCACGCGCCCCGCCCAAGACTTGCTCGCGCGCGTCACGGTGGAACGAGCCACGCACGTGGTCGATCTCGGTTGCGGGCCCGGCAACTCCACGGAGCTCTTGGCCCTGCGCTTCGCAGGCGCGACCGTGACCGGGACGGACAGCTCGGAAGCCATGCTGGAGCGCGCGCGCGAGCGCCTGCCCCAATGCCGTTTCGAGCTCGGTGATGTCAGCTCCTGGCACCCCACGCACGCGCCGGATCTGATCTTCGCCAACGCCGTACTGCAATGGGTTCCGGATCACGAACAGCTATTCCCTCGCCTGTTCTCGGCGTTGGCAGCAGGCGGCGAGCTGGCGGTGCAGATGCCGGACAACCTGAACGAGCCTACCCATCGCCTGATGAGGGAGGTCGCCAGCGTCGGCCCTTGGGCAAGCGTCATTGGCGATGCCGAGCGAGTTCGTCCGCGGATCCCCGCCGCCGACACTTACTATGATTTGCTGTCCGCCGACGCGAGCACGGTCGATATCTGGCGCACCACCTATCATCACCCCATGGCTTCGCCGGCCGACATCGTCGATTGGGTGCGAGCTACCGGCCTTCGCCCTTTCATCGACCCGCTGACCGAGACGCAGCGCGCCGCATTCCTGCGCGAGTACGAACAGCGCGTCGCCGAAGCGTACCCCGTACGCGCGGACGGTAAGCGGCTCTTGGCCTTCCCACGCTTGTTCCTCGTGGCCCGCCGCAAGCATTGAGCTCGCAAGCTCGGTGCGCACGTGCTCGAACCTCGAGGTAAGTTCCGCTTCTGCTTATTGGTCTGAACGATGTTTTATGATGCGCACTCGAGTCATAACGTAGGAACGCTAGTTTTTCTTCATTGCGTCAGCCACGTCTAGCAGCGCGCTGGTCGCGGCGCTGCGCACGGTTTGCCCGGAGACCACGCGCGCCAAGGCAACGAGCGCAGTCTTGGTCAGTGTCTGGTTCATCCCTGTAAACGGCGAGCCACCAGCGGGCCGTTTCGAGCTCACGGCCAACGCAGCGCCAAGCAGCGCGGCACCGATGCCCGCGCCGATCAGCAACGGCTTCATCGGCAGCGTGGAGAGCTCCGCAGCAACGGCCTTGGCTCGACGCTGGAGAGCGCCGGGCGCAGGCTTGCGTGTTTTGTTCTCGTTTGCAGTGCGGGCCTGCGGATGGAGTTCGGCGAGTGAAGTGCTCTTGGCCATGTACGTTCCTCGCTTCGTTCGCTGCACTCCGTGTGCCATGTCGACCCGTGCTGAAAATGCGCGGACAGCCAGGCGCGCGTGTGGCGGCGTCGCTTGAACGGGCCGCGCCGCGAGGCGGTTCGCCTCAGCCAAAGGCGTCCAGCCCGTACAAAGTTAGACACGCCCCCGGTATTGGTACTGGCACAGTGCGTGCTTAATCGCAAACAGGAGGCGATCATGCTGTACACTTTGGTAGTCGTTTTGTTGGTTCTGTGGGCTTTGGGTTTGGCATCGTCCTACACGCTGGGCGGGGTGCTGCACCTCTTGCTGGTCGTGGCAGTGGTGCTTTTGGCCGTTCAGCTGATCACGGGTCGCCGCGCCGTTTAACCCCCGTTAACGTCTGTGCCGGACTTGATTTGACCGCGTCCTGGCTTGGCCTAAGCTCGGGCCATGCATCGAGTGACGGAAGCCGCGCTACTCAGTGCGGCTCTCGTGCTCGTGTGCGCGAGTCAAGGAGCCTGTAAACGCAGGGCTACTCCTGCGCAGCAATCGAAACCCGAGTTCGCCCCGCCCACAGCATCCATCCGTACGGCCCCTCCGGGGACGCTGAACGATCCGCTGGCCCCCGACCGCCCCATGGTGATCGACGCGGAGCAGCGCATCGATACCCGCAATTGGGTCACCGCTCGACCGAGCTTCCAGACGTCGCGCAAGCCAGCGGAGCGAGGCGGCATCGAGCCGTGCGCGGCCCGCGCTGCGGACACCAGCGCCTTCGACGACTGGTCAGCGATGGGCCGAGGCAAATTCATCGCTCCGCGCGAGCTAATCCTCGACGACGAGGGCGGTTTCGATCTGGTGATTCATCTGCTCGGGGATGAGCCGATTCGCCGCGAGCTGATTGAGAGCCAGCAGCCGTTCGCGCTTTACTCACTGACGGTGGGTCAGAACCAAAGCTACGCGCCGTTGTTCACGGGTTCACAGCTACAAGCGTCCATTGTTGCCGGCATCGAACAAGCGTTGAGCAAGCGCCTGGGAAAGCCCGCACACATGCGGCACTTGGCGATGAGCGCCTGGAGCGCAGGCTTCGTCGGCATCGAAGCCGCGCTCTCGCAGCCTTCCGCCAAGGATATCGACGCGGTGATCTTGATTGACGGCCTACATGCGCCGCGCGCGAACGAGCTCGCGTTCAAGGCCCAGATGAAACCGTTCGTCGACTTCGCCGCGCGGGCGGCGCGCGGCGAGCGTGCCTTCTTCGTCAGCCATTCGTCGATCGACCCGCCCGATTTTGCGTCGACGACCGAGTGTGCGCACTACCTGATCGCGTCACTCGGCGGCAAGCCGCAGCCGGTGCGGCGCGCAGATCGCTTCGGCCTAGAGCTGGTAGAGTACTTCAGCCAAGGAGACTTTCACGTGCGCGGCTACGCCGGCAACGATAGAGCCGATCACTGCGCGCAGCTGGCCGTGTTGCGCGACGCTTTCGTGGCGCTCGGAAGCCGATGGAAGGCACAAAAACTACGCCGCTGAGGCTTGGCGCACTTCATCCGTCACAATCTCGAACTGCACCAGCGTGGACTGACCGAACGTGGTGGTGATGGCACAATCTGCCGCGTCACGACCGCGGGCGACCAAGATCCGACCGACGCGAGGAGTGTTGTGACGAGCGTCGAAGGTGAACCAGCGGCCTCCCAGGTAAACCTCGAACCAAGCACTGAAGTCCATGGGCGCGCGCACCGCGGGCACGCCAATATCGCCCAAATAGCCAGTCGCATAGCGAGCCGGGATGTTCATGCAACGGCACAACGCGATGGCGAGATGCGCGAAGTCGCGACACACGCCGACGCGCTCTTCATGACCTTCCCACGCGGTGCGAGTGTTCCGCGCGAACTGGTAGCCAAACGTCAAATGGCGGTGCACGTAATCACAAATTGCTTGCACGCGAGCCCAGCCTGGCGGCGAGCTACCGAACAGAGACCACGCGAGCGGTGACAGGCGATCTGTCTCGCAGTAGCGGCTGCCGAGCAGAAAGCTGACGGCTTCGTCCGGCAGCTGCGCTACCGGCACTTCGCCCGCCCACGGCGCGACTTCATCAGGCAAGCCTGAGTCGTGAATCAGGAAATCGGTGGCAAGCTTCAGCATGCCAGCGGGCGCAACCGTACGCGTGCGCAGATTTCCGAACTCGTCGATGCTCGCGACCAACGGCGCTGGACCGCTGGATGAGATGACCGCTGGGCTTCGTAAATCCGCCTGGCGCGAAGGATGGACGCTCAGTAGCGCCATCAGCGGAGTCTCCGCGTTACATTGGAGAGCAATTTGGTAGCCGGCTCTAATCAACATGACCCGGCCCCTGTGCAAGGGACGGGCCAGCGCTGTTCCGCGCCTGTCTCAGCGAAGGTCAGCTACCTGGGCTGACAATAGCGCTGGGAAATGGTCGATCTTTGGCGTTTCGCTACGATCGCAAGATCCTGCGACTGGCGCTCTCGAAGTGTCATACTGCACCGGTGAGAGGCGAGTGTGCTGTTACAGTTTGTCGACCCAGACGCGCATGTCTTTCGTCTCGAGCGCACCAAATTCGGTAATCAGCGCTACATCCGCGGCATCGCGACCATAGGCGATGGCAACGCGACCTCCGCGCGGCTCCTCTTGAGTCGCGTCGAAGGTGTACCAACGACCGCCGACGAACGCCTCGAACCAAGCATGCAAATCCATCGGGTCGAGGCGATAGAGGTAGCCGACCACCATTCGCGCGGGGATGCGCAACGCCCGACACAGTGACATGCCGATGTGCGAGAAGTCCCGGCACACACCCGCTCGATCGCGGAGGGTGTCGGCGGCAGTGGTCGAACCATTACTCACGCCATACTTGTATTCGATATTCTCGCGAATCCAGGCGCGGATCGCTTCGACCTGATCGTAGCCAGCGGCTCGATCGGCCACGACCTCGTGAGCAAGTTCATCCAGCGTATCCGACGGGCAGTAGCGGCTCTGCAACAAGAATTGCAGCGCCGAGTCCGGCAGATCTTCGATCTTGGTAAAAGCCGCTCCGGGCTTGACCGCGATCTCGTCGGCGACCTCCACCGTGACTTGGGTCTTTAGGTGCAGGCCGCCGACGGGCACAACCAAACGCTGGCATAGGTTGCCGAAACAATCGACGTATTCAGTCGCCTTGACGAACGGCTCGAACTCGTACGCCTCCTCCACAATCCACTGCGCCTGGCCGCTGCGCGGACGAAGCATGGCGACTAGCGGCACCGGAGTGGTCGCTTCCAGAGTCATCTCACAGCCGGCACGGAGGCGCATTCGTTCACGCCAATACGTTGCGGTTGGACAGCTTGCCCATCACGAGCAAGAGCACCAAGGCGCCGACGATGCTGCCAATCACGCCCGCAGTGTTGAGATCGGTAACGCGGTTATCGGTCACCAAGCTGACCAAAAAACCGCCCACGAACGAACCCACGACGCCCAAAATCATCGTGGCGAGCAGCCCCATCTTTTGAGTGCCCGGCATCACTGCGCGTGCGATGAAACCAACGACCAAACCGAACAGCAAAAACAGCAAAATGCCCATGATGAACTCCTTCGAGGTGCAAACCGAATCTGAAGCGAGCGGCGCCCGCTCATCGGAGCTGCCTAACGCAAGGATCGCGCCAAGAACGAATTGAAGTTCATGCGAGTGCGGGCACGAGCCATGCACCGCGTCGCGCATGGCAGAATCGACGTGGGATCCGGAGTGGTGGACGGACGCGCACTCCTCGAATTGGGAACGAGTGAAGCACGCCGTACGACGTGATTGGGAGCAGACCAAGGGTGATTTGACCGACAATGGCGTCGACCTCAACCAAGGAGCGAGTGACACGATCCGGCAAGCGTTGGGCACGCAACCGATCCCGCAGGATGGCCTGCCCAACCCCGGACCGCGTCATGGTCGCGCGAGTGTTTGGCCGTCGTTCCAAGCGGCCGTGCGCTACGGCTACGGCGCGCGCTTGTACTACAAAGACGACCTTTGGGATGAAAAGCTCACCGCACGTCTGCGCAAAGAGTGGGAAGCAAGCAATCAACCGAGCACGTGGGACGAGGTAAAAGAGGCGGTCGAGCGCGGATGGCACAGCGTGCGGAGTGCCCTGTAGCGAAGCGCCTCTCTAGACGCCTCTTTAGCGGTTGAGCAGCGTTTCGACAGAATGCGCCCTGCCCGACGGCCGCTTACGCGGCCGAGCTACGACGCGAACCGGGCCTGCGGCGAGGCGGACGGCTCTGGCGGAGCGGACTTCGATTTTTTGCGGGTCACGTACTAGGCCGCGGGCGTCCCAGCCTTCGGCGTCGCGGACCCCGCAATTACCTGGTCGGAACACTCCTGCCGCTTGGGGACCATCCACCCAGGTAGACCTATATGTCCCCCCTCGAGCGCGGATGTAGGCAAAAACAAGGCTATTTTGCTCGCCCACGCTGGCTGCTATGAGTTTTCTTGGGTGGTGAATATCGCCTCGGTGCGCTCCGTCTCAGTATCGTGTGGGTCACCCGTCGGGGGTGTCTAGTCCGTCCAAAGGGCTCGGGGGCGCGCATGCTTTTGCCTTTGAGCCGGGCATGTCTGAATCGTGAGGAGTTTAAAATGCGTTCGTTTGCTGTGGTCCTTGTTTCCACGCTGTTCCCGTTTTCCCTGCTCAACCTCGCCACTCAAAATGCGCTCGCCGACGAGTCGGATGCCGAAGCGCCTCCACCGGCCGCGGCGCCCGCGCCTCCACCGGGTGCCGTGCTCGTCCCGATCCAAGAAGCAGAGCAGCCGTTCAAGCAATGGGCAATCATCGCCAACCCGCTCGGTATCTTCATGGGCCGATACAGCCTCCAGGCCGAATATCTGCCTGCGCTGCACCACGCCATCACGCTAAATCCTTTTTATAACCACACCCCGATCAAAGTGACCAGCAACGGCACCGAACAAGACCTTGGTTCGTTGAGCGGCTTCGGCGCCGAGCTCGGGTACAAATTTTACTCGGGTAAGAAGGGGCCAAATGGGTTCTTCGTGAGTCCGTCGTTCTTATTCGCTTCCTATTCGAGCACCATGACTGGTGAACCGAACAAGTCGTTTACGAGCATGGGCGGCGCGATCGACATTGGCGGTCAGGGGGTGATAGGCGATGGCTTCATCATCGGCGGTGGCTTCGGTTTGCAATGGACCAAGACCAGCGAGGACATCAACACCGAAAACCTCAACGTAGCCAGCGCAGTGATCGCGGGCGGCGGCACGCGGCCGCGCTTCCTGTTCACGATCGGCTACGCTTTCTAGTTCTCCGGAGGGCGACGCAGAGCGCCGTCAACGCTGGCCTCCAGCGCTGACGGTGCTCCGTCCACCATGCTACGCGAGGGTGGACAAATGTGGGCTTAGGGCCCGCGAATGGCTAAGTCGATCGCCCTCGCGGCCGATGCATCCCGGCTGGCTTCGTTGCTCCTCAGTTACATACCAGCAGTATGCGCCTTCGTCGCGCCTCGCCAGCCGGGCGCCTCGACCGCGATCATCGACCGACTTAGCCATTCGCGGGCCCTTAGCGCCGAAGGCCGCTCCGCATTTGGGTCTCAAGTCTCGCCTCACTGTGTCCGTTTGGCGAGGAGTGCAGGGACGAGCAGGCCGCAAGACCATCGGTGTGCTGATGGGCTACTTGGCGCTTTTTACTGGCACTTACGACGCGCAAATCCGCAATGCGTTTCAGGACAAGTGTCGCGAGCTCGACTTGAACTTGCTCACGGTCTACGCCGGGGCGCTCGGAGATCCACGGTTGTGGAGCGTCGACGAGAACTCGGTGTTCGACCTGATGCATCCAGACTGCGTCGACGGCCTGGTGCTGATCTCGAGCTGCCTCGCATCGCTATTCGGGCTCGACAGCGTGCACCACCTGGCGCATTTGCACCGATCACTGCCGCTGTGCAGCATCGGAATCGCCCTTCCGGGGGTGCCGAGCGTGGTAATCGACAACCGCGGAGGCATGGAAGCGGTGCTCGAGCACCTGATCCGCGAGCATGGCTGTCGCCGTCCGGCATTCGTCGCCGGTGCCGCGGGGAACCCGGAAGCCGAGGTGCGTTTCGGCGCCTACTTGGACGTCCTCAGTCGACACGATCTCCCGTTCGATCCCGCCCTCGTCGTCGATGGCAATTTCACCAACCGAGACGGGCAAGCCGCTATGGAGCAGCTCCTTGCGCGCGAAGTCGAATTCGACGCGGTGGCGGCTGCCAGCGACAACATGGCATTTGGCGCGATGGCAGTGCTGCGCAAACACGGGCGCCGCGTGCCGCTCGAGCTGCCGGTCACCGGCTTCGACGACGTGCAGATGGCGCGCCTCGATAGCCCGCCCTTGACCACGGTCGCTCAGCCGTTTGCGGCCATGGCCGGCGAGGCGATCCGCGTCGTTTTGGAGCAACTCGCCGGGCGGCCGGTGGCAGCTTGCGTCGAACTGCCCTCGCTCTTCCTGGTCCGCCAATCCTGCGGCTGCGGAGTACGAACGCGACCCGGCCATTCCGCAGTTCGAGTCAGCACCAGCTTGCCGGCCGCGGAGTACTTGCGCACGCACGCCGAATCCCTCGCCCGCGCGCTGGTGACTCCCCTATCCATCACCTCTCCAGAAGGCCTCCGCAGCGCGGACCGTCTGCTGGCTGCGCTCGCGCCCGCGCTCGCCGGCAACCCCGGCCCGTTCTTGCGCACCATCGAGCAGTTACTCGAGAGCGCCGACAATGATCCGGCCAATTGTCGCGCGCTCGAGAGCGCGATCGCTCGCCTGCGCGACGAGCTCCGCGGCTGCGCCGAGCCGGCGCTCGAGGATCTCTGGCACGACGCGCGCGATCTCATCACACACCGAAGTCAGCGCGGTCAAGTTCAGCAGCGGATCGATCTAGACAATGACTACCTGCGCATCGTCGACCTCAACCGGCACCTGACGCGCGCCGTCGACCTGCCCTCGCTCAAGCAAGCGCTGCTGCGCATGATGCCGTCGCTCGGCATCTCGAATGCGACCTTCTCGCGTTATGCTGAGGGTTCCACTTCGGAACTCGAGCCCTGGTGTGCATGGTGGACGGGCGCCCGTTCGAACCGCCAGCCGTTCGCTTCGCTGCCCGCCAGCTGGTCCCAAGGGGAATATGGCGCGATGACCAACGCCGTACGCGCTTGGTCTTCCCGCTCTTGTGCGAGGGCGAGCGCTGGGGCGTAGCGGTCTTCGAATACTCAGGCGGTACTGGCGGCTTCCAAATGCTGCAGGACCAAGTGAGCGTGGCACTGAGCAGCATCCGACTTCATCAGCAAGTGGTGGAGAAGACCGTACTTCACGAGCGAAGCGTGCAGGAACGTCAGGCCACCGCCGCACGCATGGAGGCCCTGAGCGTGCTCTCTGGGGGCGTCGCCCACGACTTGAACAACGTGCTCGGGCCGATGGTCGCCTTGCCGGACGTCATCTTGGAAGATCTCGCCCACCTCGCCCCCGAATCACTGCCGGCGCTGACCGACATTTGCGACGACATGCGGAGCATCAAGGGTGCTTCGCTGCGCGCGGCACAGACCATCAAGGATCTGCTGACCCTCGGCCGAGAGCGCCGAGTAGGCACGGACCCTTTGGACCTGAACGCGCTGGTCGCGGACTGCCTGACCTTCGAGACCCTGGGATTTATGCCGGATGAATTGACCGACGTCGAGATCTTCCACCTGCTGTGCGAAGAGCCACTGGTGGTGCGGGCCGCGGAGGCTCACCTGGTACGTGCCATCACCAATTTGGTGCGCAACGGGCTGGAAGCGCTCGATGGTCCCGGTAAGATCTGTGTGACGACTCGTTCGGTCGACCTAACCGTGCCGCTGTTGGGCTACGAGGCCGTGGCACCAGGCAGCTACGCCGTGGTCACCGTATCAGACACTGGACGCGGCATCGACCCTGCGGGCTTGGTGCGCGTGTTCGAACCGTTCTTTTCGAGCAAACGAATCAGGCAGACCTCGGGCAGTGGCCTCGGCCTAGCGGTCGTGCACGGAGTAGTCAAGGAGCACGACGGCTACCTCGACGTCACGAGTCAGCCTGGGCATGGCACGACCTTCAGCTTGTACTTTCCACGCATTCACGTCGCGCTCGAGGCCGCACACCGAACGTCCTCGCTGCCTCGCGGACGCGCCAAGGTACTGGTGATCGACGACGAACCGACGCAGCTTCGGACCGCCTCCCGAGTTCTGGGTCAACTAGGGTATCAGATCGACACTCTACGCAGCGGCGTCGCGGCGTGCGAAGTCTTCGCTGCCTGCGCCGCGGAGCGCGCGCCGTACACCATTGGCCGAGCGGCGTGTGAGAGTCCCTATGATCTGCTGATCGTCGACATGGCACTCAACGAGGACGACGACGGGCTTTCGGTGATCGAGCGCGTCAGAACGCTATTTCCAGGACAACGCGCGTTGATTGCCAGCGGCAATGCGCCGCCAGAGCGCGCCGAAGCCGCTATTTCGCAGGGGCTCGGCTGGCTCGCCAAGCCCTACACCAGCGGCGCGCTGGCACGCGCGGTCGAGGCCGCGCTGAAGCAGGAAAGCGCGTGACCGTTCGAAAGCGGTTAACGCGCTTTCACTGCTCACGGACTCATTGACTCACTTCAATGGAGATCCGCGCCGGGCACGGGCACGGGCATCGAGAGGATGGCCGGATGCGGCGTTACGCCAGCAAGGACACTGTTGATTGCGAAGTTCGCGATATACGCCGTCTTCTTGTCGCGGCGAGTGCCGCCGAAGGCGACCGCGGACGGGCTGTCGAAGAGCGCGCTCTGGGCGTAGACCGAGACGCTCCCCCGGTGGTCGACGGTCGCGATCAGGTACTGCGTGTTGACGGCCGCGTAGATGGTCCCATTGCGATCGAGCGCAATGCCATCGATCCCTTTGAGTCGGGGGGTCTCCGCAACGACCTTGGGCCTGCCGAGGCCACGGCAGTTGAACGGGATGCGAACGATACGACCGAAATCAGTGACGCTTACGTACAGGTTCTGCTCGGCTTGGTCCCAAGCGATGCCGTTGACGCCGAAGTCGTGGGTCGGGAACGCCTGATCGGCGGGATTGCCCCGCAGCAGCGGGTCAGACACGGCGACCGTCGCGTTGCCGCTGGCGTCGATGTGATAGAGACGACCGAGGAAAGAGTCGGTCACGAAGAACGATCCGTCGTCTTCGAAGGCCATGTCGTTCGGGAAGCCGTTGTGATCGAGCGTCGCGAATTTTTCCACGATGCCTGTGTCCGGATCCGTGCGCCAGACGAAAGCAGCCGGCTGCGTCACCGAAAAGCTCGCGGTCGTCGTGTAAATGAGCCCGTCGGGGCCCACCTTGATGCCAATCATGTTGCCACCGGCGGGCACTGGGACGGTCGCGATCGTGACCGTGGAGTTATTCGGTAAAAGCTCGCGGATCTGTCCGTTGACGAGCGAGAAGAACACGTGGCCATCGTCATCTGTCGTGATCGACTCCGGCAACTCACCGACAGCCGGATCCAAAGTGACGAGCTTCGTCACGGTGGGCGGGCTCTTGGCTTCCGTGGTCCCGGAAAGACCCAAGACCAAAACCACAGCCATGGCCCATGAAAGCGACGATGCTTTGAACATGAATTTCAGCATGACATTCTCCTGTCCCTGATTATTTCGCTGCCTGATGGTCAGCCCACCAAACAACGACTCTGACCCCTAGCTGCACGCAGAGAGCGCGCTACTTAGAGGAGACCCCAATCGGCTCCTCCGGTCAAGCGGCGCTCGCGGCAAGCTCGGAGTGAGGAGCTCTTCCGTCACGCGGCTTCTTTACGCCCGCCGACACTCACACTCAGATTATAGGTCGCCATGGGTGCTAGTTAGTCGAGCCAGTGAGCGTGAAGTCGCCGATCATCTCGGCGCGACAATTGCTGAGCAACGCGCCGGGCAGTCAGCGAGCATGATCTCAATTGCAGCGTCGCTGCCAGGGCGGTAGCCTATCCAAGAGACGGGCGAAGAGAGCGAGGAGCTTGCGCGCCTACGCTTGGAAGGTTGGCGTCTGCGACACGAGCTCACCGATCAGCGAGAACGCTACCAGCACCTGCTCGACAACGAGCTGGGTACTTTGACCGACGCGCGACGCACCGAGAGCCCGAATTTGAAAGGTGCTCTCCATGTCGGGATACGCCGAGCGCGAAAGCCGCACGTCCTGCAAGCGCACGAGCAGTTCATCCCCAAGCCATTCCCTACCGGATGAACAGTTCCGACAGGTACACGGCTTTCTTCGCGCGTGAGCTTGGGTTTATTGCCGCGCTCAGGCCTTGAGCGCCGTGAACTCACCCGGATCGTGGATGGTGGGCGGGTTGGTCCCGCCATGAATGAAGTCCTCCGTCTTGTCGTACATGCCGAAGCGACTGACCTCGGCTGTACCGCCCGCTAGTGGAAAGCCGTCCGCGCCTGCTTTTACACCGAAAGCGTTCATCAAGTTGCAGAAGTACTTGTTGATGGGCGCGTTGGCCAGGTTCGGGTTGGTTCCAGTCGCTTGCTCGACACCATTGGCCGTGCCCGTCGATGTTCCATCGGCGCAGAAGAACTCACTGCTACCGGCCGTCAAATTAGGCGAGCCGTCGTCGACGTTTACAGTCCAACCGGTCTTGAAATAGCCCCCAGCGCTGCCTGCCTGAACGATCGGCAAGTTGTTCAGGTTGTGGGCAAGTCCGTCCGATTGTCCTTGGAACCAGACTGCTGCGGTGTGATCGAGCACCTTACTGTCGCCTTCGTCGATCCCATTCAAGAGCCCGACGAGGTGGGCGAACTTTCTCGCGTAATAGTCGTCGATTTTCAGCAGCATCTCGATCGCGCCTGGCAGGCACGGGCCAGCCAGAGCAGCGCTGTCGAGCCGGTGGGAAAGGTTATGGGACTCGACGCTGAGGCCAAGCCCTCTGAATACGAAATTCGTGGGGTAGCGCAGGAAGATCACCGGATTCACGTCGCAGAGCGCCGTGAGCACGGCGAGGTTCGAATGCAGATCGGCTGCGTCCACGGTATCGGTGACCTTGCGCGTCAGGGCATCACTGTCCGCGGAGAATTGCGACGCGGCGCTGATGTTCGATTGCGTCACGCCCAGCGCCGCAGCTCCCTCGGCGCTGCACGACGCGATGCCCCGCCCGGTCTCGTCGAGGAGTTGCTTCCAAGCCTCCAGCTTGTTTCTGTCCAACCGGCTCATGTCGAAGCGCTCGAGCGTCTTCAGATCGTTCCGGACGAGATCGATGATACTTTTGCCGCGACTCGCCTGGTACGTATCCGGAGAGAGCGGGCCGCCCTGCATCAGCCCCGTGAGCGCACTAAAGGCTTGAGTGAGGTTCTGACCAAGATAGCGTGTCTCCGAGGCAGACCAAGAGATCGCAAACTGAGGTGGTTCGCTGACGTTCCCCACTCGTACGTACAAAGGCGCGCCTTTCGGGCTGAGCTGCTTCGCCATCACGTGATCCAGCGAAGGGCCCACCGGTTCGACGGGAAAGTGCGTCCCCAAAACCGGGTTGAAGGGATCGTCGCTGTTGGGTGTGACGGGCTGGCAGGTGAAATACGAGGCTGCCATCTGCGTGTGCATGTCGTTGCCCTGCCCTCGTGACAAATCGGCGGTCCATTCGTTCATCGCGCGGATGCCGCGCGGTAAGAGCAGCTTGTCGACGTAAGGAGCAAGGTGTTTGAGGGTCGTCGCTTGGAGATCCGCCGCGGTCAGCGGACCGTGCGATTTGCTGGGGAAGAACCGATTGGTGATGCAGCCATAGTCCGTGAACATCACGATCAGCCGCTTCGGAGGAGTGAGCGCCTGTGCCTGCACCGCGCGCTCCGCGACCGAGCTCAGAAATGGAGCCGCCACGCACGCTCCCCCCAGACCTCGCAGGAACATTCTTCGGGTAACGTGTTTGGCCATGACATACCCCTTCTTCGCGCTCGGCTGAGCAACGCAGTATGCGAGACACTAGGCCTGAAATCCGTGCGATTTCTGGCGTCTTTTTTCACGCTGCACTCTAGAATTGGCCATCCTAGCTGGAAAGAAACACCGCCTCTGGTTGATTTCCAGAGCTACGGACTCCGCGTCATCCGGGAACCGGCTCGGTCCAGCGCGTGCGTTGCGGAAACGCCGTGCGGGGCGCTCGGCCCCTGTTTCAAAACGGCGCGCGCTCGAGATAGAGTCCCGCATGCGCCTTGCGGGAGCTCTGCTGTTCATCACCAGCACCGCCTTGGCGGAGCCGGCAGGCACCTCCGCGCGCGGCGACGGCGCGGATTCACGCTTCTTTTTCGCTTGGAACGCGCCCGCTGGCTGCCCCTCACGGGCCGATGTACTTGCCCGCGCCCAGCAGCTAGTGGGTCACGGTTTGGTTCCGGCGACGGACTCCCCGTCCATCGAGCTTTCGGCGACCGTTGAGTCGATTGCTGGCTCGAGCTGGAGGCTCGAGGTGTCGTCGGGGCCGGGCGGCGCCGGCTTTCGCACGGTGAGCGCACCGACCTGCGATGAGCTTGGAGATGCGATGGCGCTCTTGATCGCCTTGTCGATCGATCCCGACTATCAGGCGCGCGCTCCCGCCCGGTCCGGCGCAGCGGGTCAGGCCAGTTTCTCGGACATTCCAGCGTCTCCTGCATCACCCTCCGCGCCAGCCCCCGATCGAGCGGCCCTTCGCACTCCTGAACTCGCAGCCAGCCGCACGAAGCCCACGAACACAGCAGCCGAGCCGCGGGTTCGAGGCGCCGTAGGCGCGCTCGGCTCACTTTGGTTGGGGCGGTTGCCCGGCCTTGCACCGGGCGTCGTCTTGCGAGGCGCACTCGCGCGCGAGCCGTTCGTGGTTGCGCTCGAGCTCGGTTTTTTTCCGAAGCAGCACGTTGCGACGCAAGGGATCGCGGGCGATCTGTGGCTCGCGACCCTTGGAGGCTCACTCGGCTACGCGCTGTTCGATGGCTTCTTGACTCCTTATGCCGGTCTCCAACTCGACCTCTTGCACGGTGTCGGTAGCGACGTCAGCGCCCCCGACTCCGGTGAGGTCTGGCTGCTCGGGCTCGATCTCGGCCTGCTGCTCAGGTACCCCGCGCACCGCTCGCTGAACCTGATCATGACTGCCAGCCTCTCGGCTTTGCCGGCGCAAGGCCGCTTTTACATCGATCCCGACCGAGAGCTGTTCCGACCCAAGCCTGTGGGCGCCCAGTTTGGTCTGGGGGCCGAAATGACGATCCGTTGACCTTGCGAGCGCTTTTCGTGACCAGCGCCCCGAGTCCAAGCCACTCATCATCAGTGACGGTACGAGACCTCGGACAGCCTCATGTCCTCGAAGGTCAGCCCGGCGAACCCGAGCGCAGCGTTGCCTGCTTCGAATTCGATGCAATCTACGAGCAGCAGTTCGACTTGGTTTGGCGCACGTTACGGCGCCTGGGCGTCGCGCCTGCCGCGGTCGACGATGCCCTGCAAGACGTTTTCCTGGTGGTCCACCGACGCCTGGCTGAGTTCGAGCAGCGGTCCTCGATCAAAACCTGGATTTTCGGGATCACGCTGCGCGTCGCGAGCAACTACATCCGACGCGGGCGGCGGCTCGAAAACACGACCCCGATCGACGTCGACCTACGAGACGAGCAGTCGCTCGATCCGCACGAACAGCGCGCGCGAAGTGAAGCCGTCGAGCTGCTGTATAGCGCGCTTTCGGAGCTTGACCCCGACAAGCGCGCGGCATTCGTGTTGGCGGAGCTCGAGGAAATGACCATGGCTGAAGTCGCGGTCGCGGTCGGCAGCAACGTGAACACCGTATCGTCCCGCGTGAAGGCCGCGCGACGCCAATTCGAAGCGGCGGTGCGGCGCCTGCGGGCCAAAGACGACTGGAGGGCTCGGAAGTGACCCGTGAGCTGAACGACGAAGCACGTTCGCTGATTCGCGCTGCGCTTTCGGTCGAGCGCGGTCCGGGAGTCGCGCACCGCGCCCGGCTGCGACAGAAGGTCTTGGCGCGGGCGGCGGCGGGTGGCATCGTCACCCTCGTGGGTGGGGGCGCGGCTCAGGCGAGTGCTCACTCTCTTTCGGCAATGGTGGCTAGTAGCCTGGGCATTGGCGTCGGGGTCGGCTTGGTTCTCGCAGGCGCGGCCCAGCTCGCCTTCCCGGAACGGCCGGCGCGCTCAGCAGAGCCGAGCGCGCGCCCAGCCGCCGCTCACGCACTCGACCGCCGCGGAGGGGCTCCGCGCCCCGCGTTCGTCCAGCAAGAGGCCCGAGCTCCGTCGGTAGGCGAAGCCGAAACGAGCCGGAGTTCCAACGACAGGAGTGCAGCACCCAGCGCGCTCAGGCGCAGCGCAGAGCCGGGAACGCCGAGCGCGTTCTCAGGCCCGACTCCGGGTTCGCCATTGCGCGCCGAGCTCGATTTGATGGCACACGTGCAGGAAGCGCTGCGCGACAATCAAGGCCCTCGCGCCCTCGCGCTGATCGCGAGCTACGACGCTCTCTATCCGAATGGCGTGCTGAAGAGCGAGCGCCTGGCGGCAGAAGTGTTTGCGAGTTGTCAAATGGGAGACCGAACGCGGGCGCGCGGCGCGGCCGAGCGCTTTCTGAGGAAAGACGGCACGTCTTCGCTGGCAACGCGCGTGAGAAGTGCGTGCGCCGAGCGCGAGCCATGATTTTGAGTCACCGTTTTCTGACTCACCGATCACTCATTGGATAAGGGAGTGAAGTATCGATGACCAAAGCGACGTTTCTTGCTCACACGCTGCTCGCGGGGATTTCTCTGTCGTTCGTCGGCGCAAAGGGCTGCCTGGGTGGCAACGTCTCGCTCGGCAGCGACGCCTCGCTCGGCGACGACGGCACATTCGCAGGAAACGCCGGCATGAGCGGCAATCTCGCAGCCTCGGCTGGCAAGCCGCCGAGCACTAGCGCCAGCAGTGGCAGCAGTGGCGCAATCGATGCGCCTGCCAAGCCCTCGGAGGCGCCGCTCATCATCGGCGACAATGGCCTGCTGAACGCGCCAGATTTCGGCGTCTCTGGGCCACTTTATGCGCTCAGTGACGGGTTCGGCTTGAACGGCGATAGCGCGTCCGGTGATTGCGAACTCGCCGGACACGCGGCGAGCGAGTGCGCACAGATGGCTTTTACGAATTCGGGGCCGCCCAGCTTCATTTGTGCCCGCGGTACGGTCGAGAAGTTGCTCGACGTCGTCGGCAATCCGGGCACGCCGGACTACGGAGCCATGTGGGGCGCAGGAGTCGCGTTCAATTTCGTTCAAGGCGAGGCGGGTCGATTGCCGTACGACGCTTCGGCACATGGCGTGATCGGGATCGCCTTCGACATCGATCGCGTGCCACAGCGCGGACTGCGCGTGGAAATCCTACCCGCCACGACACCCAGCGAGCCCGCCGCGTGGAAGGCCTCTCAATCGCCAAGCTTGACCAGTCCGGTGCAGGCCGGACGGAACATCGTGCTGTTCCAGGACGCGACGCCGCTTCCGTTCTATAATAACCAGTCGGCCCTGGATCCGACGCAGATTCTGTCCGTGCAGTTCCACCTCCCGACCACGAACGTTGCAGCGGACTTCGACTTTTGCATCAGCAATCTGAGCTTGGTCCTGGGCACTCCCCCCGCTCGGCCGCCTGCAAACAATGAGGGCTGTTCCGACTCGCTCACGCCGAGTCACGGCTTCGCCTACGACCCGAGCAGCGCTTGCCTCTCACCTCACGCCACGAAAATCGGCTGCTACGCGTCCGGGCCGCTGGCAGAAGTGCCAGGAATTCCGTCCTCACCAGCGATTGCTCACCTGCCCTGTGTGCGCCGCCTATCGGACGACGCGCTGTTCCTCGCACTCAACTCGAGCACTGGACCGCTTGCCTGGCAAACGCTGCCCGAAAGCGCCTGGCCTCGGCTGCCAGCGAGCGAGTGGGCGGAATGCACGGCCAATGAAGCCGCGCTGCTCGAAGCAGCCGCTGTGTGCACTGTCTTGCCGTTCTAGGCGCCCGTCCCCCGAGCGCGCGGCTCGTCGAAGGGGGCGGGCAAAGCCCCCCCGCGAGCCCAGCATCGATTATCCGCAACTGCGCGCACGCCCTGTCCGAGTGGAGGTCATGTGACGGAATTTTCCGTCCACGAATCCCGGAGAGAGGCAATGACTTGGCAAGTGGTGAGAAGCTACCGGCAGAAGCGCATGCGCGGATTGCGTCGGATATTGCGGCATCGTCGGCTGATGAGCTCACGCAGGTAAAGGCATGATGAGCCGCGGTAGGCGGTCCCTTCGCGGTGATGAGCGAAGGGACCGCCGCGCCCAGGTCAGATTCACCGTTTGGAACTGGCTCCTGACGGCGCTCTCGTGATCGTACCGCCCTGTTCGAATTCTGGCGCCAGCGCCGTAGCCGCCGAGGCAACGCATTTAATGCTGCCTTCAAAGCATCAGTGATCGTTGCAAAAACGCGCACGCTGCTGACTCGGACGCTCGCTTGTCACTCTCTTCTCGAAAACGGGTCCGAGCGTGCCGGCAAGCGATGGACTACACTGATCCGCGTGCCCTAGCGTTCTTTCCGAGTTCGAACCTAGAGCGCGAAACGACTACGCGAAATGTCCGCACGAGCCGTCCAACGATTTGCCGCAGGCCTCGCCTTCGCAGCGGCCACTGGCGCCGTACCCAGCGCGCGCGCCGAAGCGCCGACGCGGCTCAGGGTGCTCAGCTGGAACGCTTGGGGCCTGCCGGCGGTCTCCACGAATCTGCAAGCGCGGATGGCGGCGCTGCCGGATGCGATCGCGAAGCTTGACCCTGATGTCGTCCTGCTGCAGGAAATTTGGGCTGAGAGCGACGGGCTGACGATCAAGCGCGGGCTCGAGCGCCACGGCTATCGCTACGCGAGCCACTTGGCACACACGAAGTACGGCATGACCGGCCTCTTCACCGCCTCGAAGCTCCCGCTCAAAAATGTTGGTTTCCTCCCCTTCTCGAGCGGGCGAATCGGGCATTCGTTTTGGCACCTCGAATGGATTGCCTCCAAGGGCATCGGCACCTTCCTCGTGCAAACGCCGCTCGGCGAGCTGGAAGTCCAAAACACGCACCTTCAAGCGCAATACGAAACCGATAGCTATGATGCGGAACGGCTTTCTCAAGCCAGCGAAATTCTGTTGATGCATCAGGATTGGTCACTCCCCCTCGTACTCGGTGGAGATTTCAACTGCGGCGCGGAAGAGCTGCCGCGGCAGGCGCTGCTCAATCTGAATGAGCTCCGGGACACGACTCCCTCTCCCCTGCCCGACACGATCTACGTGCGCAGCGGCAGCAGCATGAAAATCCAGGTGCTAGAGACGCGCCAAGCCTTGACCGAAGCGGTGCGGCTCGAAAATGGCGTGACCACGGTGCTCTCGGATCACCCGGCCGTCGTCGTCGACCTCGAGCTGACCGCCTGCACCGACTGTACTCGGTCCGCGATCAGCAACACCGGCATGCGCGAGGCGGCACGCTCGGCGCTGGTCACAGCAGCCGCCATCACGCCTGGACGCATCGCCTGCGCGCTCGGCGCGGCCGCGAGTCTGCTCGCCATGAGCGTGCTATTTCTCCGACGTACGCGCGAGCACCGAAACCGCTCGTTTCGCTTCAGGTTTTTCCGGCGGACGAGCCTCGCACTGCTGGCCACCAGCTTCATTTGGACCGTTTATCTCGGCGCCCTCTATTATCCCGCGCGCGCCAAGGCGCTCAGGCTCGTGGCTCAAGAGCTCGCCACGCCGCCCTCACCCTGAGACTAGGCCGGGACGCCGTAGACGTACGTCGCTAGCGGTCCTTGAGTCCGTGAGGCGTTTCCCTAAAGTGAGCCGGCTGCCAAACGGATAGCCTCGGCCAACTCGACGATGAAGTGCTATCCTCGAGTTTGGACTGCGGGCGTTAGGGCAATTCGGGATTTGGTGCGCAGATGCTGATGTCACCAGCAAGAAAAACGGGCGCAGCAAAGGACGCCGCAAGCGCGAGCACCGTCCCGCGCGTGGCTGCGCCCAATGCGGGCTTCGGTCAATCAGGTAAGCCACTGGGCAACGGAGAGCGCTCGCGAATGGAGCAAGTGCTCGGCGCCCCGCTCGCCCAGGTGCGGATCCACACCGATGAGTCCGCTGCTCGCCTGGCTAGCCGTGAATCGGCACTAGCGGTCACGTTCGGGCAAGACATTGCGTTTTCCTCCGGCGCCTACCAGCCGGGCACCGTGACCGGAGACGCCCTGCTGGCGCACGAGTTGGCGCACACCCTCGAGCAAACAGGGGGCGAGCACGGCGCATCGATCTCGAGCCAGGTAGCCGAGCGCGGCGCCGACCAAGCCGCCGTGCGCGCGGCGCTGCGGCTTCACGAGTCCGGGAGCAACTCGGCGCCGATGAACCTGATCCGCGGCGGAAAGTTGGCGCTGCGCCGCTGCGATTCGTCAGCCGCGGAGATTCGAGACGCCTTCGAGGGCAGGCGCGCGTTCACTCCGGCTCTGGCGAAGAAAGCGCTGGACCAGTACGGTGCGCTCGCGGACGGAGACCGTCAGAGCTCCGTGGTTCGGTACGCTCCCACCGGCGCACTCGAGCGACTGCTCCGCGCGCTACCGCCGGGCGCCGCCACCGCGGGGGGAAGCTACAACGCGATCATTCAGGACATACTCGGGCGAGTACAGCGTCTCGGCGCACTCGAGTCGGCCGCGGCCTCTGGACTGAGCAACCAAGCCCAGGTGGCCCAGACTCAAGCCACCTTCATGCAAGCTCGAAACGCGGCCGCAGCAGCAGCAGCGCTGCCCGTTGGTACAGTGCCAACACCAGCACAAGTGGCCGCCCAACAGAGCGGCCAGGTTGCCGCTACCTCGATCGCACCGGCAGCCTCCGCGATGACACCTGCTCAAGAAGCGGCGTGCAACGCAGCCGTGACGGCCGCCATTCCGGCAGCGGTCGCCTATGCCGCAGCACATCACCCCGAGCTTCACCTGGTTGCAGCAGATTTCAAGGCCGATTGCCGCGGGGTACAAAACCGCGGCGCACGCGTGCTCGCCTTCGGTTCCACCGTGGCCGGGCGGCGCGTCGCGGTCGTGGGACAACCGTTCGTCGACGTCATGGCCGTCAACCCGGCGTACGCCATGAGCGTCATCGTGCACGAGCTATTCGGGCACCCGGAGTACGGCCCGTACACCGCAGCCGGCACTGAATACGGTCTCACCCTCTACGATCAGGCCGCCGCCTTGATGCCCGGGTACACACAACCAACGGGCGCCGCGCGCACGAGCGAGACCGACGCATACGCCTACCAGGAAACCGAGATCTACTCCCTGCTGCGCTCGCTGCCGTACCACACGAATTTGGCTCCCGCTGATGCTGCGCTGCAACCGGGCTACGTCGATCCCGAACCCACGGTGCTGGCTCGCATCCGCATCATCACCCAACAATGGGAGCCCCGCATCGCCAAGGCGCTCGTGCGCGGTCTATACCAGCGTTTTCGGATCGATCCTCGGCTCACGCCGGCGGCGCTGGCCGCCTTCGAGCGCGGAGTGCGAGCAAACTTCACTGCCGCCGAAGCGACGGACATTCTCCGGTGAGCGCGCTCGTCCCGTCGCTCTCCGCGGGGGGGGCCGTCGCTGCCCGCTTGGTGTTCGTCTTGCTTTGTGCCTGCTCCCGCAACGCCGCCGATCGCGCGGCCCCGACCAAGGATGCGACGATCATGTCCAAAGAGAAATCACCCGTGAGTGTTGACGCTGCGCCGGCTTCCGATGGGGGCATTGAACAGGAATTGCAGATGCACCTCACGTTCCTGATGGACCCGCTCGGCGACGCGCCCAACGTTCGCCAGCGCTACCGCTCGATGGAGTGGCTAGTCGCTCACGCGGATCTGGCCTACCCGCGCCTGCTCGCGATGTTGAAAGCGAATCCGACCGCGCTGGACGCTCCGTCCATCATCGAGGTGCTTCCACATTTCGGGCGCGCCGACAGCGTGCCAGTACTGGAGGACTCGCTCAATCGTGGCGTGGCCTCGGTGAGCGCGAGCGCCGGAGACGCGCTCGGCCGCCACCCGGATCCCTCGGCTCGCGCCGCGCTGCTTCGGGCCCTGGCATCCACGCGCAGCGAGACCCTAATCGGCGCAGTCGATGGCCTGTACCGACGTGCCGATGCAAGCACCTGCAGCGAGTTGCTGCCTTTGCTGAAGACGAGCGATCCGGTCCTCCGCTCATCGCTGATCCGCGCGACCAGCACGCTTGGCTGCCTCTCCAAGCAGGAGCTCGGCCGTTTCGCGTCCAGCGATCCCGACGCGAACGTACGCGCCCTGGCGCGCGAACTGTCCACTCGCTAGCCGGCTGGGCGCTCCCCAACAGCGAAACTCGCGCGAGCGCGTGTGCCGAAGGCCCCGTGCGGCTCAGCTCGACCCAGGCTTGCGAGGCACCGTCTTCCTCGGTCGCTGAGCATGGGCGGAGCTCGAACGCTTCGTCGTCGTGAGCAGGGCACTGATGAGGGATTATCCAGCGCCAAACTCGAGATTCGACGACGCAGACATCCACGCACGGCGCCAAGCCCAGATTTACCGAGCATCGCATTCAAACAGCTGCTGCATCTCTTACGCATAGTCACTTTGTCGACGACGCAGACACCAACGACGAGCGCTGTGTCCGGACGTTCGGACACAGCGCATCAGACATCGACACACCGCGCAGAAGCCTGGATTTACCGAGCATCGTATTGCCCACCTGCCGCCACTTGCGCATAGTCACTTTATCGACCGATCGAGTACCGCTCTAACTATCAGTCTTCAAACGTGAATCACACCGGGCCCAACTGCGATGTCCAGGTTGACGAAAGCGAGCAATCGAGTTATAGCTAAGGGGTGCTGAGGGAGCACGTCGTGCGTGGTCGGAGCCGACTGGAATAGGCGCTTGCCTTAGGGCGTTCCAGTCGGCGCAGGGTCGAATCGAGAAGCCGAGCGTGGCGCGGGCACCCGCTGTCGGGGGCGTGTCGTCGAATCCGTCGCAAGGAAGTCGTTCGTATGGCAAACATCGTCGCGCTGCGCTCAGTCAGTAACTCGCTGATTCAGTTTCTGGCCTCGAGCTTTCCAGCCGACAATCTCGGCCTTCAGTCGCCCGTTTCGTTCAAGCTCCTGTCCAGCGCCGATCTTTCGGACCCGAACCCCTCGTTCGGCACGGCGGTGGCGCTCTATCTCTATCGGGTCAGCGTCAACAATCACTTGCGGAACACGAGGCCGCATCACGCCCCCGAAGGGACCACCCCGCTCCCACTGAATCTGCACTATTTGCTCAGCACCTGGGCGGACGGCGCGGAGACCGAGCAGGTGTTGTTGGCGTGGGCCATGCGGCACCTGCACGAGCACCCCATCCTCGACGCTTCGACGCTGAATACCGACGCGGATTGGGCCAACGACGAGATCGTTCACGTCGCCCCTGAAGAGCTGACGAACGAAGACCTGCTTCGCCTGTGGGAAACACTCGCGCCGACGTATCGGCTCAGCTACTCCTACGTTGCACGAGTGGTGCTCGTCGAGTCTGACGTCGCACGCCCAACGGCGCGCGTCGTTGCCACGCGCTTTCAATACGAAAATAGTAGTGGGAGGCCCGGCTCGTGACGGCCATCGACCGAGTCGACCGTCGCTATATCGCCGGGGTCATCTTCGAAGATGCCACCACCGGCGCGCCGGTGCGGGGTCCCTTGCGGCTGAGCAGCACGAACGCCAGCTTCTTTCTCACCACAGGCGGCGTGTACGTCGTCAAATCCGCGCTCGGCTTCGAGGCATACGTCGACGAGTTCGACAATCCACCGGTCGTGGCGCCGGTGGAAGTCGAGGTTTTCATCACGGACCCGGCGGGCCTGTACTTTCCGCGCTTATTTACGCTGGCGTTGCCGCGTTCGCTGAATCCGACCCAGGCAAACGCGGTGGTTCAGCCAATTCGCGTTCCCTTGTTCCGCTCGCTCGCGGCGCCCCTGAACCCGAATTGGTCGGTCATCGACGCGACACTGATCGATAACGTCACGGGCGCACCCGTCAGGAATGCGCTCGTTCGAGCGCTGCGAAACGTCGACAGCGTCCTACTCGGCACGGCGCTGCTGATGGCCGGAGCGCCGGATTCACCCACCTCTTCACCGCGCACGATAGGTCAGCTCGCGGTGCCCATCGTCGGGATCCCCGTCGTCGCGTGGAGCGGCACGGGTCAAGGATCGGTACTCATTTCGAGCGTCCCGGTGCGGCTGGAGATCGTCACGATTTCGCCGTCACTCAGCGTGTTCGATCCAAGCCAGTTCAGCGCTGCCGCCGGAGTCTCCGTCGGCCCTTTCGACGTTTCTTCGGGACGCAGGACGAAAGTCGCGGCTCCCCTGCAAGTCACCGTGCCGAGTTGAGCAGAACCAAGGAGAAGTCAGATGCCCGAGTATCTCGCCCCAGCGGTATATGTAGAAGAAGTTAGTTTCCGCGCAAAGCCTCTAGAAGGCGTCAGCACGAGCACGACCGCGTTCGTTGGGCCGACGTCCACGGGCCCCATCGATGACAATCCGGAGCTGCTCACCGGCATCGGCGATTTCGAGCGCATCTACGGCGGCACGTCGCGGCTCGCGTTTTCGCTGGTGAACGAAGACGCCGGTCGCGCGATCAACTACCTTGCGCTCGCCGTTCGCGCATTCTTCGACAACGGCGGGAGGCGGCTGTACGTGGCGCGCGCATTCGAGGCGGGGGGCAACTCGGGCATCGCCTCCGGAGCCTTTTTGATGGCGAGTGACGGAACCGCACCCAACGCTCGCTTCGTCGCGCGCTTCCCGGGCGCTGCCGGAAACGGCCAGCTCCAGCTGCGCGAACAGCGGACGGCAGCGAGCAGCACCAATCGAGCCGCGCTCTTGCGCGCGCCTCTCGGCACGATGATTCGCGTCGGAACCGCTGCCGCCGCGACGCCGTCTACCGCGCTCGCCGGGCGGGCTCCGTTTCTGGTGCCAGCCGGCGCAGCCATGGATCTCACGGTCAACGGGGCCCCTTCGGTCACCGTCACATTCACCGGGCAGTCCGCGCAGGTCACTTCTGGAGCGATCACGACTCCGTTCACTGTCACTGGCGCGACGCTCCCGCTGCGTGTGAATTTGAACGGGCTCATCCAAACCGTGGCGATCCCGAACGGAACGTACGCCACGATTCAAGCGCTCGCCGACGCGCTCAACAGGGCAGTTCGCGGCGGTTTCGTCGTGGTGGCATCGACCAACACGCTCACACTGGGCAGTGAGGTGCGCGGCACGGCGTCGAGCGTGACGATCATCGACGGTGGCGACTTTGCTTTCACCGATGGGGACTCGGCCAATCGCGCCACCAGCACGGACACCGTTCCCGATCTGGGCAACGTCACCGCTGAGGATTTGGCTGTGCTCTTGGAGACCGTCGGGCTGCCTGTGCGCGTGTCGGTCGGTCTCGACCTCAACGTGCGGATTTCGACGGTCGCGACAGGAGCGGGCGCGACCCTGACCATCGCCAACAACGGCACCAATCCATCCGCGGCTGCGGCCCTCGGCCTCCCACTCGGCGCCGCGCCCCCTGGCGCCGGAACGACGCCGGTTCGGCTGCTGGTCCAGCGCGCCACCGGCTACCTAGATAGCGTCGGGGCCGGGTTACCCGCGGGCGACCTGGGCGGCGTGGAGTTCGTTTCCCTCAACGTGGTCGGCGTCGATGGCGAGGGGCGAACGCAAAATTTCGAGAACCTAGCCTACGATCCAGCGCACCCTCGCTATATCGGCAAAGTGCTCGGGGCGACTCCACCCCGGCGCAGCGACGCCCTGCAGAACCGCTTCGCGCTGGAGCTCAACGCGGACGAGACCGTCTTGACCTGGCCGTTCACGCTGCGCAGCGCCTTGCTGGGCGGGGAAGGTCCGGAGGCCGTTCGGGGCGTGGTCGGTGGCAACGACGGCGTGCCTCCCACCGCCCAGCGGTTCAGTGAGGCGTTCGAACATTTGAAGAGCATCGAAGACATCTCGATCGTAGCCGCGCCCGGCAGCAGCGCTCGTCTCGATCTGAACGACGTGAAGGCAATTCGCGCAGAGATCCTCACCTTCGTCGAGCGGCGCCGCTCGTACCAGATCGCAGTGCTGGACTCACCGCCGCGGCAGGTGCTCAGCGAAATAACTGACTACCGCGGTGACTTCGACAGCAAATACGCCGCGCTCTACTACCCTTGGGTGACGATCTCCAATCCCGATCAAAGGGCCGGAGACATCACGATCCCTCGCGAAATCGACGTACCGCCGTCGGGCTTCGTGTGCGGGATTTACGCGCGCAACGACGCCGAGCGGGGCGTGTTCAAGGCGCCCGCGAACGAAGTGGTGCGAGGCGCGTTGACGTTCGAGACGCTGGTCAACTTTGCCCAGCAGGAGGTGCTCAATCCGTCGGGGATCAACGCGCTCAGGTTCTTCCCTGGCCGCGGGTTCCGGGTCTGGGGCGCGCGACTGGCCTCCTCGGATCCCGAGTGGAAGTACGTGAGCCTCCGGCGCTACTTCAACTTCATCGAAGCCTCGATCGATCGCGGCACGCAATACGTCGTGTTCGAGCCGAACGGCCCCCGGCTCTGGCAACGCCTGCGCAGCACGGTCTCGGACTTCTTGTTCAACGAGTGGCGAAGCGGCGCGTTGCTCGGCAACGCGCCGGCCGAAGCATTCTTCGTGCGCGTGGACCGGACGACGATGACGCAAAACGATCTCGACAATGGCCGGCTCATCGTCGAGATCGGCATCGCCGTCGTGAACCCCGCTGAGTTCGTGATTTTCCGCATCGGTCAAAAGACCGCGGACGCGCGTTCCTGAGAAGTAAGGAGAGCAAGCAATGGACCGGACATCCCCGTTCTGCAGTTACAATTTTCAAGTCGACCTACAGAGCCCCGGCATCGACATCGACTCGCCCTTCGGCGGCTTCTCCGAGGTCTCTGGGCTCAACACCGAGCTCACGGTGGCGGAGTATCGCAACGGCAACGACGCCGAGAATCACGTGCGCAAGGTTCCAGGCATTCACAAGGTCGGGGACGTCACGCTCAAGCGCGGGATCTTGAACTCGACCGATCTGTGGACCTGGATCGCCCAAGCGCGCACGCAGAGCGTCGCCGCTCAGCGCGTGGTAACCGTAACGCTCCGAGACGAGGCGGGCGAAACGGTCGAGTCGTGGAAGCTCCGCGGCTGCATTCCGCTCAAATACACCGGGCCGACGTTCAACGGAAAAGGTGGCGGCGAGGTGGCCATGGAAGAGCTCACGCTGTCGGTCGAAGGGATCTCGTTCCAACACGTGCAGGGCAGCGAGCTCACCTGATCGCGAGTCTCCATGTTGGACACGACCGGACTTCAATTCGAGCAGGCGGTGCCCGCGCCGTCGACGGTGCCGAACCGCGCCGACGTCGCTTGCTTCATCGGCTTCATTCCGCGTTCGCAGAAGTTTCTCGATGCCTTGCCCGCGTCGTTGAGTCTGTGGCTGCGGGGTCAGGGCCTAGTCAACGTGCCGGGTGCTCCGTCGGAGTTCGATGCGTCAGGTGTGCTCACACCTCGGGTTCGCGATCTGTTGCAGCTACCAGTCCCGATCGACAGCTGGTCCACGTTCACGGACTTGTTCGACTGGCAGGGGCGTCCGCTCGATCCGCACGTGTTCGATGCGCAGGGGCTCCCGCTCGACCTGGATCCGGGCACCGGCATCAGCTATTTGGGCGCTGCGGTGCGCTCGTTCTTCGCGCAAGGCGGCCGAAAATGCTTCGTGATTCGCGTCGGTGATCCGCTGCGCGTCTCGACCCCGCGCGCGACTCGCCTGGCGCAAATCGGCGCTTTGCTACCGGAATGGGCAGGAAATCTCGCCGCGCAATCGCCTGAGGCGCCCGAGCTTTGGCTCGGAATCGCGCACCTGTTCGGGCTGTCCGAGGCGTCGTTCGTGTGCCTGCCTGATCTGCCTTGGCTCGTCGCACAAGAGCTCCCGCCGCCAGTGCTGGATCCACCGCTACCGGCGCGTCCGGAGTTCTTCGTCGAATGCTCGGCGCCCGCAACCGCCGATCCACCGACGATCATCAACGCCACGGGCGCGCCTCGCTTGGTCGACACGCAAGGGTACCAAGACTGGGGTCGAGCGCTAAACATGGCCGGGCGATTCATCGGCAGTACAACTCCAGCGAGGAGCCGCAAGGATCTTCAGTTGATCGCCGCCATTCCGCTGCCGCTCCCGGGCAGCGACGCCGACGAGGATCTCTTGAACACCTTGGTGAACGCCCGCATCCTCGAGCGTTTGGAGAGCGATCGCAGCGGCGTGTCGAGCGCGCATGTGCAGCTCACCTACCCCTGGATCTCGTGGCCGGGTTCCGCGGATCTTCCCGACGGCCTCGAGCCGCCCGATGGCGCCTTGGCCGGCGTGCTCGCGCGAGGGACCTTGCTGGAAGGCGCATTTAAAAGCTTCGCCGACCAGGATCTGCGGCACGTGAACCGGCTGGAGCCGGAGCTGTCCTTGGCGCAGATGGCCAGCGTTCGGCGCCGAAATCTCGAGCCCAGCGAGAGCGGCGACGCGCGCTTTCTCTCGCTCCGCCAGCGAGTTTCGCTGTTTGGCTTCAGCGTCAACGGCATCGAGCTTCTGGCCGACGTCACTACCAGCGCCGACGAGGCTTGGCGCCCAGCCAACGTCAATCGCTTGATGTCGGTCTGGGTTCGAGCGCTGCAGCGAGCCGGCGAAGACTTCGTGTTCGAACCGTCCAATGAGCTGCTCTGGGCAGACGTGCGGCACCGCTTGCAATTCATCGGTGAGAGCTTGTTTCGCAATGGCGCGCTCAATGGTCGCAACCCGCAAGAGGCCTTCGAAGTGCGTTGCGATCGCAGCACCATGGCGCTCTCGGACTTAGACAGCGGCCGCCTCGTCGCCGAGGTGCGGTTTCGCCCGGCGATCCCCATCGAGGGCATCGTGATCGCGCTCGGGTTACACGAAGCACAACAGATATCCATCAGGCAGGTGGCGTGATGGAAGCCATGTCCCCGATCGTCGCGTTCCGCTTTCACGTCGCCTTCAACGAGGCGCCGCTGACCTCGGCCGTCGCTTCGCCCAAAATCGTGCCGATGTGCAGCGGCTCGTTCTCCGAGTGCAGCGGGATCGAAGCGACCATGGATCCCAAGATCATCAAGGAGGGCGGGCGCAACTACGGCGACGCGCAGCGCGTCGGCAAGGTGACGTTCGGCACGGTCGTGCTCAAGCGCGGCCTGACCTCGAATCAAGATCTCTGGCGCTGGTTCGAGCTCGTCAATCGCCGTGCCGGAGCCTCTTATCGGTTGGCCGCGGTGCTCACGGTCTTGGGTCCCGACGGTGGTCCGGTGAAGTGGGCCTGGCAGCTCAACCACTGCATGCCGATCAAGTTCAAAGCGCCCGATCTGACCGCAACCAGCGCTCAGGTGGCAGTCGAGGAGCTGCACTTGGTCCATGAAGGTTTGCAGCTGGTGGAAGCGGCGGCGGGTCTGTCGCTGTCGGCCTCCGCCTCCATCTCGGGCTCGGCGTCCTTCTCTGCGTCGGCGTCTTTTTCTGCCTCTGCGTCCATCTCCGGCAGCGGATCATTTTCGATTTAGGTCAGCATGCTCCAGCTAGGAAATAACAGTCCGGAAGGGATCGCGCGCGCCACGTTTACCGTGAACGGCAGCAGGATCGAGGTGCACTTCAATCCAGAAACGCTGACGCTGACGCTCGCCCGCTCGCTGTCGGGGCGCGGCGCCGTCCCAGGTAGTCAGGCGGACAGTAACAAGCCGGCAGCGAGTGCCCAGGAGGCGGGGACCTTCGCCGTCACGCTCGGCATGAAGCTGCAGTTCGATTCAACCGATAGCGGCACGGACGTACGCGAGACCACCATCAAGTTCCAGCGCATGATGCAGCCCCAAGACGGTGGCCAGAAATCGAAAATCGTCGAGTTTCACTGGGGAACGTTCAAATTCAGCGGCACCTTCCAGTCGTACACGGAAACCATCGACTTCTTCTCTGCGGAAGGCGTGCCGCTTCGCGCCAGTGTCGACCTGTCTATGTCGGAGAACCAAGAAGTGCCCCCCGGTCAGGCGGGCGCGGGTGGCGCAGGGTTTGGCTTCTCGGCTGGGATCGAAATCGGGGCCCGCGCGGGCGCATCCATCTCCGCATCGATCGGTGGCGACGCGCTCAGTGCGCGCGCGGTTGCGGAGTTCAACGGCGAGGCCAGCGTTCGGCGCCTGTCGGGCGCTCCGCTCGAGGTCAACGCGGAAGTCTCTTTGAATGGGCCTGTCGCGTTTGCTACGGGCAGCGCGTCGTTCGGTGCCAGTATCGGCGTGGGGCTCGGCGCGAACGCAAGCATCGGTGTAGGCGGTGGGCTTGGCCTGCAGTTGAGCGCGGGAGCCGGGCTCGGAGCAGGCATCGGCGGCGGCATCGGTATTGGTGGAGGCCTCAACGTCGCTGGCGGACTCGACATCGGCATTGGCGCTGCGGCGGGAGGGGTGGGCCCCGCTCAGTTTGGCTTTGCGGGAGCGTCGCTGTCGAGCGTCGCTTCGGCGGGAGGGCCGCCGCTTGCGCCGGCACAAGCGTTCGCCACCGACGTAGCGAGTCGCGTCGGCGCGGCTGCAGCTGCTGGCATCGCGGGCGCCTCTTCGGGGCTGCTATCGCCCGCTGTCGGGTCGTTCGCGCGCAGCTCCGGGGTCGCCTTCGCCAGCGCTGCCGGCGCCAGAGCGGCAGCGAACTTGGTGGCGTTCAGCGCGCGCGATCCGGAGCCAACGCAACTCGAAGGGCCGGCCTGGGGTTCGCGGGCATCGGCGGGAATTCCGGCCGTATTCGGCGCGTTTTCCGGACTCCAGGCCAGCGCGACGCCACCGCGGATCCGGCGGCGCATCGATCCCAATCGGCTGCTCCCGCGGCAGCCCGACGCCGCGCTGCACGCCGACGCTGATTCGGCGTTCGAGATCGGCGGGCGTGCATTGAGCGCCCAAGCCTCCGGACTCAGCGCTGACGTGGGAGTCAACGCCAGCTTGAGCGACCGCATCCAGTTCGACGAGGAGTAACCCGTGGACGTCACCATCGACACCGTCAACGCAGAAATTCAGCGCCAATCGAGCGAAAGCTCCGCCGCACCTGCCGCGCCAACTCCCGAGCAGGCCAGCACCGAGACCGAACAACCCGATCTTTCGTTCATGACCCGCCGCGAGCGTTTGCGCGCCCGGCTGAGCACTTTCTGAGCTTTCCAACCCGGAACCACCGTGGCCAACGAGCAACCACTCAGTGATCAGCTCATCTACCGAGCACGGCCGACGCTGCGCATCGATGGCGCCGAGTCCCCGGCCGCTACGGAGCTGCTGATGGCCATGCGCATGACGGAGCACGAAGGAGGCATGTCCGAACTCGAGCTGCGCTTCGCCAACCTCGCGAGCCGCGCTGGCGCAGAGGGGCTGGCGTTCGAGGACGAGGCCGTCATCAAGTTCGGCGCAGAGCTGACCGTCTACGCGGGCGACGAGCTGGCACCGCAGGAGATCTTCCGAGGCAAGATCACGGGCCTCGAAGGCCAATTCTCACGAGACACCGGACCGGAGCTGGTGGTGTTCGCCGAGGATCCGTTGCAGCGCGCACGTATGAACCGTCGCACCGCGCTGCACAAAGACGTGAGCATCGCGGACATCGGGCAGACGGTCGCGCAGCGCGCCAGTCTGCGTCCGAAGATCACGGGTTTCACCGACAACATCGGCCCTCAGATGCAGCTCAACGAGAGTGATTTGGCCTTCTTACGGCGTGTCCTGCGTGCTTACGACGGCGATCTGCAGGTGGTGGGCGAGGAGCTGCAGATCTCGCCGCGCTCCGACGTGCAGCGCAACACGGTGAACCTGGCCATGTTCGGCCAGCTCTTGCACGCACGCGTCACCGCCGATCTAGCCGATCAAGCGACCGAAGTGACGATTGCCGGCTGGGACCCGGCGCGTGCTCAGCGCATCGCATACGTGAGTCAGGGACGCTCACTCGGACCGGGCTCCGGGCGCAAAGGCGCGGACGTGCTGGGCCAAGCGCTCGGCGATCGCTCCGAACACATCGGACACGTCGCCGTGCTCAACGACACGGAGGCGCGCGCGATGGCAGACGCCTCTTACGATCAGCGCGCGCGGCGCTTCGTCGTGCTGCAGGGCACCAGTGATGGCAACCCCGCCATTCGAGTCGGAACCCACGTCTCCGTTACTGGAATGAGCGATCGCTTCGACAACGAGTTCTACGTGACGCGCGTGTGCCATCACTTCAACTTGACCATGGGCTATCTCACGGACTTCGAGGCCGAGTGCGCCTATTTGGGGGTGGCGTGATGTTCTCCCGCGCTACCGACGCGCCCGTCGTACGCCCGCCGAGCGACAACCACCTCGGGATCGTCACCTCGGTCGAAGACGTGGGCACCACGGGTCGCATCGAATTGCGCTTGCTCGGCTACGACGCCACCACCACGCAGGACGCCGTCGTCTCCGCGCGCGTGTGCGTGCCCGTAGCCGGCGGCGATCGCGGCGCGTTCTTGATCCCAGATGTCGGCGACGAGGTGATCGTTTGCTTTCTGAACGGTGACGCGCGGCAGGCAGTGGTCATGGGTTCCGTGTGGAATGGCACGGACAAGCCCAAGGAGCGGCTGGGCGGCGACGGCAAGCGGGTCGATCGCTGGACACTCGTTGGCCGCAAGGCGACACGCATCGCCATCGTCGAAGAAGGGGACGGCGCCATCATCCGCCTCTCGACCCACGACGCCAGCGGTCGCGATGTCGCCTTCTGCGAAATCAGCCGGGAAAACAACGGCCACATCGAGCTCAGCGCGGGCGGCTCCAAGATCCGCATCGATCAGTCCGGCGTGACGATCGAGACGAACGGCAACCTCGACGCGAAGGCGTCCGCGACCACGCTCAAATCCTCGACCGTCGACGTCTCGGCGGGGCAGTCCTCGTTCAGCGGACAGGTGCTCGCCAACATCGTCCAAACGCCCTCCGTGATTGGCGCGACGTACACGCCGGGAGCCGGAAACGTATGGTAACCGTCGCCGATCCAGTGTTGATCCGGGGGCCCAAGTTCCTGGACGCGGATGCGGCTCCGTTGTTGCTCCAACGCACCGATCCGCGCTTCATGAGCAACGTGCGCGACGAGCTCGCTCGGCCGCTCGACAAGTCCAAGCTCAAGGACACGATCCTCAAACAAACGAGCTCCACGCTGAAGCTCTTTCAGCCGGTTCACCGCACGTTCTATATCGCGCTCACCGAACTCGTCTGCGACGTGCCCGGCAAGCCGCGCCTCGACCCGGCCAAGATCGACAGCGCCGGGCTGGTGGTTCGGCGAGTTCAAACCATCCGACGCGGCACCGCGACTCCCGTCTACGAAGGCTGGATGCAGTCCGACGATGGCGCGTCGGGCTGGGTATCGATCGCGAATCCCGAGCGCAATACCCGCGGTGACATCAAGCGGGACGACGACCCGGACCCTGCCCGGAGACCCTTCAAATCGAGCGGCAGCGCGGGGCTCGACGAGCGCTTGGCGTCGCTTCGCCCACGCGCAACGCTGACCGAAGCCGTCACCGACCTGTTCGTGCTGCCGCCGAAAGTCACGCAAGCGACCCACGCCACGCTGCTATTCGGGCTACTGCCCACGACTTCCTTGGCGACCAGCAAGGCACCGCCCACGGCCGCCTTCGATGACGACGACGCGGTCGATCCAATCGACATTCATCCATTTTTCAGCGCCGGGAAGAATCTCAGCGTCCCGTCCAGCCGCAACGGCAAGAACGGCCAACCGCTCCAAGACCGCCCCATCAACCCAGCGCCGCCGGCCGCCCCGCTCGCCCTCGACAACAGCCTCGTGCAGTACACGGCGTTCCTGCAGCAGGCAGTGATCCAGTACGACATCCTCGGCGATTCGTCTGCCGCCCAGACGCTGCGGCGGCTGCTCAACAAAATCGAGCTCGCTTTCGTCAACTCGCCGAAAAAGCGAGGGCTCGCGGACCACATTCAGGCTGCAGCGAAGGTGCTGGTGCTGCCGCCGATAGACCAGCAGCCAAAGGAAACCGCAGCCGAAACCGACGCGCGCCTGGCCAGCGAAGTCGTGGAAATGCCTTCTCTCTGGTTCGACGCCTTGTCGGCCAGCAAGCTCAAGGAGCTCCGCAATGCAGTCGGCGAATGCATGCGACAGCGGTTGGACGCGTTCAATCGCGAGGAATCTCAGTTCGCGACGCCCGGCGACCGCTTTCAGGCGCGTGCCTTCGTTCGTGTGCGGCGCGACGACGGCTGCCCTCCAGACCTGTTCTGGACAGCGAAGCCCACCGCCGAATTCGAGATCGCTCCCTGGTTCGAAACGGGCCCGGCGCCCATGCCCGTCGTTCAATTGCCCGATCCGTTCGGTCCGGGTGGGCTGTCGCGATTCAAGCCCAACGTGGGCTTTGCGTTGCCCTCCTCCGTGGTCGATGTGGTCCGCGACAACTCACCGGACGCGCTGATCAAGGGCGAGGGCAATCGCGGCAAGGGCCTGGGCATCGGTTGGCTGTGCGGCTTCAACATTCCGCTCATCACCCTGTGCGCTTTCATCGTGTTGAGCATCTTCCTGAGCCTGTTCCAGATCATTTTCTGGTGGCTCGCGTTCATCAAGATCTGCATTCCCATCCCCAAGAAGAATTGATGGCGAGACGGAACGTTCCCATCGGCTGGCCCTTGTTGCCGCTCCCGGATGCCACGGGAAAGCTGTCCTATCCTGTGGATCTGGATAGCAGCGTCCGGCAATCGATCCGGGTGATCCTCACCACCCGGCCTGGGGAGCTCTTGCTGCACCCGGATTTCGGCGCCGGTCTCGACCAATTCCTGCACGATTTGGACAATCTGTCCCTGCGCCGGACGATCCACGATCGCATCATCGACAACCTCTCGCGTTGGGAGCCGCGCATCGACGTCGATCGCGTCGACGTGAACGAAGTGCCCAACCAGCCCACGCGCTTGCGCGTCGAAATTGCCTATCGACTCCGGCGAACCGGAGCCCAAGGCAGCGTCGGTTTGACCCTCGCCACCGGAGCTTGAGCATGCCGCTGATCCCCCCGCGACTCGATGATCGAACCTTCGACGGCCTCGTCGCCGAGCTGGTTGCGCGCATCCCCGCCCACACCCCAGAGTGGACGAATCCTCGCGTCGGGGATCCCGGCCGCACGCTGATCGAGCTGTTTGCGTGGCTCGGTGACACGCTCCTCTATCGCGTGAACTTGATCCCCGAGCGCCAGCGCTTGGTGTTCTTGAAGTTGCTCGGGATCCAGATCCGACCGGCGGTAGCGGCCAAAGGCATCGTGACCTTGTCTTTCAATCAGGATGATCTGCCAGCGCCCGTCACCTTGCGCACCGGGGCGACCGTCTCCGGCCCGCCCAGTTTCGAGACGCGCGGCGAGGTCACGGTGCTGCCTATCTCGGGGCAAGTGTTCGCGAAAAGAGTGCTCGATGACGACCAGAAGAGCGAACTCGGCTCGGTGATTCAGGACGTCAAGGACGTCTTCAAAGGGCTGCACCCCGAGATCGACACGGACGCAGCCGTGCCTTACGTCACGACGCCGCTGTTCGCCGAAGCGTCGCCGCTCGCGAGTGGCTTCGACATGATCGCGGACACCGCGGACAAGGCGCTGTGGATCGCGCTGCTCTCGCCGACGCCGGAGACCCTCGAGGCCGCGCGCACGATGCTGGTCGAGGGTCGCGATGGCCGGCCCTTCACGCTGAACGTCGGGTTCATGCCGATGACGGCGCCGGTGGAGACGCTCGACGCGCTACCACCGCGGCGCCCCATCAGTCACGTCTGGGAAGTGACCACCGCGGAGGTGATTCAGGGCGAAACGGTGTATCGGGCGCTCGACATTCTCCGCGACACCACGAACGGACTCACCCGCGACGGCGTGCTCCAACTCGCGCTCTCGGCCGGCAGTTTGGCGGCGCCGGTCAACGACACGCGCGTGCGGCCCGACGCCGGCATGGGCGATCAGGCTCCGCCTCGAGTCGACGATCCAACCGTCGCTGCAAGGCTCGTCGCGTGGCTGCGCGTGCGCCCCGCCGAGAAGCTCGAATCGCTCCTGATCAGTTGGATTTCGACCAACGCGATCGAGATCGAGCAGTCGCAGACGACCCGCTCGCTGGTCGTCGGACAAAGCAACGGCACGATCGATCAAGTCGTCTCACTGCGAACGGTATCCATCGATCCCACCAGCTTGGTGCTCGAGGTGGAGGAAGGAGACCGAGGTTTTCAGATCTGGCAACGCGTCGACGACGTGACCGCCTTCGGGCGCGACGCGCGCGTTTACACCTTGGATTCCGAAGCGGGCAGCGTGCGCTTCGGCGACGGGGTGCGCGGTCGCGTACCGGACGCAGGCAGCCGCATTCGCGTGCAACAAATGTTGGCTGGGGGCGGCGCACAGGGCAATTTGCCGCCCGGAAAGCTGAAATCGATCAGCGGCAAGACGCCCAGCGGAGAGCCGGTGGTCGCCCCGTTGCTGGTGGCGCAGGCGCTAGTCACGCGCGGCGGAGCGGACGCGGAGACACTGACCGAAGCCGAACGCCGAATCCCGGCCAGCTTGCGCCATCGGAATCGCGCCGTCACGAGCGACGATTTCAAAATCCTCGCCGCCAGCACGCCTGGCGTATTCGTGGGGCGCGTCGAGCTGATGGCGCGTTTCAAGCCACAGCAACGCCGGCAAGACGTGCCCGGCGTCGTTTCGGTGATGGTGATCCCGGTGAGTCGAAGCCTCACCGCGCAACCGCCCGCGTCACGACCGGATCGCCCGTTCCTCGAGGCCGTGCACGCTTGGCTGAGCGATCGCAAGACCGTGGGCACGGAGCTGTACGTAATCGGCCCCGAGTACGTGCCAATCGGGCTCAGCGTCGGCGTCGATATTCGCACCGGCTTCGAGCAGGAGCAGACGCTGAGCTCGGTGCGCTTGGCGTTGCGCGCGTTTCTTTGGTCGCTTCCACCGGGAGGCGTGCAAGGGCTCGGTTGGGAGCTGGGCGCCACCGTGCTCGCCTCCCAGCTCGAGGTGACCGTTGCCCGCGTGCCGGGAGTATCTGTGGTGCGCGGCGTGCGACTATTCGTCCGCGGCAACGACGACTTTACGCTGGCGCCGACACTGTCGACGGGCTCACAAGGCGTGACGCTGGAGGCCTGGCAGCTGCCGGAGCTGTTGTCCGTGGTGGCGCTGGCTGGCGCAGATGCACCCGACAACTTGCGCCGTGTTCCCAATCCGTTCGCGGATGCTGGCGGTGCGAGTGGCGGCATCGGCATCCCGGTCGTTCCGGAGGTGTGCTGAATGGACGCCAACGGCCTGCGTTTTTGGTCCGTCACCGAGGAGACGGATTGGAGCCTTCCGAGCACGGGAGAGCTGCGCTACGACCGCGAGCGCCGCACGCTCAAGCTCAGTAGCTTTCGCGATCTCGACTTCGAAGAACCAAGCGAGGATCCGGAAGACCTGCTGGGTATCGTTCCACAAGCGGTCGATGGCTTCGATACCTACGCTTACCTCGACTCGGAACGAGTGTTTGCTGCCGGCGCCGTGCCGGGTAACCAGCTCATCGCGAGCTTTCTGTTCCGTCCCGTCAATGACCTACTGCTCGGGTTCGACGGTGTTCTGTATCTGGTGGTCTCCGGCGGGCTATCGCTGCTCGACCCCCGGCAGCGATGGCCTGAGACCCCTGTCCTGGAACCCGATCTCGTCGCCTTTCGGCTGGCCGCGCAGGTGGCGGGCGGAGTACTGATTCTGGACCGGCAAAACAAGCGGCTTTGGCTCAGCGAAGGCCAGCCGTTTCCGAGCATCGGCTTTCGACAATTCGACGGGGACGTCTTTCGACCGGACGAGGAGAACCCCGACCCACCCCGAGTCCGCCCGCTGATCGCGCTGGCAAATGACGAGGATCCGGTGGCACTTGCCACGAATAGTCGAGGCGAGACCGTGCTGCTCTCGTGGCTATCAGGAGCCTCGGGACGAAGCGCGTGCATCCGCCGGGTCGAGCTGGATGGGCGCCTCGGATCGCGCGTCGTGCTGGTTGGCGTGCAGCGCCCGTTCAGCATCGGTTGGCTCGACGGCAGTACGGTCGCGATCTTGGTGCGCACGGTCGTGCCAGACTCGGACGGAGCGACGCGCATCGAAGTCGTACCGTATGCGTTCCCCGATGCGGGCGAGACCGCCCCGTTGCAGCCGCTCGGTGGCGTGTATCCATTGGTGAACTACAGCGGCGGCCCGTTCGCCCACGTCATGCGCGAACCGGTCCGCTATCCAGCGCAAGCCGCGGCTAGCCTGTTTCCGGACCTACCCCGCCACCTAGTGCGGCTGAGCGCTCCCGAGTTAGCGCGCGCTGGCGAGGCTCGAAACGGCAAGCGCCTCGACAGCGGCCGCGTAGGAACAATCTGGCACCGCGCCTATCTCGAAGCCGTCCTGCCTCCGCAGTGCGGCGTGCGGCTCTCGCTCGCGGCCAGCGAAACCGCGGCGACGCCCGCGAATGATGCCTTCTTTCCCCATGTATTCGGCGATCTGGCGGCGCCCGCCGGCGTCCCCAGAGGGATCTGGTCGAGTCAACCTTCCGAGCTCCCGTTCAATCTTGGTTTGGTCCCCTGCCCGCTCGAGGCGCATCGTGCCGGGCTATTCAGTGTGCTCGTGCAACGCGCGGGGCGACGAGTCACGAAGCTCGTCGGACGCTACCTTCATGTGCGCGTCGAGCTCGTCGGCAACGCTCGCTCGACGCCGGAGCTCGCGGCCCTGCGCGTGTACGGCTCGCGCTTCTCGTACGTCGATCAGTACCTGCCACGCTTGTATCAAGAGCAGCTCTTCCCGCCGGACGCCGACGCGGTGGCGCAACCGACGACCCCTGCCGACTTTCTCGAGCGCTTTCTGGGCACGTTCGAGAGCTTCCTCACCCCACTCGAAGACCGCATCGCCAACGCTCACCTGCTGACCGATCCCGAGAGCGCGCCGGAGGGAGCGCTCGATTGGCTCGGGCAATGGATCGGCTTCGTCTTCGATCCGGCCTATCCTCCCGAGCAGCGTCGGCGAGCGCTGAAGAGCGCCATGGAGCTGCACCGCTGGCACGGCACGTTGCGCGGGCTGACCCTGGCGCTCAACATCCTGACCGACGACGGGCTCGAGCGAGGCGAAATCGTAGTCGTCGAAGACTACCGACTCCGCCGCACGTTCGCCACCATTCTGGGCGCGGATCTGGCCGACGAGAACGATCCGTTGACCGCCGGTATCGTCGACAGCGGGAACTCGATCGTCGGCGACACCTTGATCCTCGGCAACGAGTTGCAGCGTGAGTTCTTGTCCGTCTTTCGCGACCAGCTGCCAGAGCGCCCGCCGGGGGTCTCCGTCGATCAGTGGGCCACGTTCCTGCTGCAACGCTCCGACGACCGAGCCATCATCGACGACTTCTTCGATCGCTTCGCGAACCGCCTCACGGTGCTCGTCCAGAGAGAGGTCAGCGAAGACCGAGTGCGGCTGATTCAGCGCATCTTGGAGCTCGAAGCTCCGGCGCACATTTTGAGTCAGGTGGTGCGAGCGTCGCAACCGTTCATCGTCGGGCTCGCGTCGCTCGTCGGCGTCGACACGTTCCTGCGCAGTCCAGAGCCATTGCCGCCCACACGCATCGACGATTCGCGGGTCGGCACGACTTTCCTGCTACGCGCAGCAAGCCTCGACCCCCGCTTGGAGGTTGGCTCGTGAGCACGCGCCCCGACGTCATCGCAGTGAGGCCGCTTCAGGTTCCGGTGCGGCCGTTCTATGCGCTCGGGGTGTTGCTCGATTCGGAAGACTTTGGCAACGAGCAGAGCTACCACCGCGGCCGCGTCTCGCGCGCCTGGAAGTATCTGTTGGGCACGGGAACCGTGGCGGGGCTCCGCGTCGTGTGGCGATCTGAGACGCAACAGCTCGCGGTCGAACCGGGGCTCGCGCTCGATCCGCTCGGACGGCTGATCGAAATCGCGCGACCGGTCTCGATGTTGTTGCGCGGAGGGCCGCGCGAGGGCGATTCATGGTTCGAGCACGTGAGCGGGGTGGGCATCGACGACGCGGCTCGCACTCAGCAGCTTCGGCAGGATCTGCTCGACGGCGTCACGCCGAGCGCGCCACGACAGCTGGTAGCGGACGTGTTCGTGCGCTTGATCGTGTGCGAGCACGCCAAGACTCCGGCATTCACGACCGGTCCGTTCGACGCCCTCGACGCCGCGACGCCCGCGCGCCTGCGCGACGGCTACGAAGTGGCGCTGGTGATTCGACCAGAGGCTCATACGGGCACGATTCCGCAACCGGACGACCAGGAAATCCTCGACACGCAACCAACCACGAGCCGCGAGGACGCTCTGCAGTGGGCGCGCCTGCGCATCCTGGATGCTTGGCGCGACACGAGCGAAGAATGGACCGGAAACGACGAGATTCTCGGAGGCTCGCAGCCTGCTCCGTTGCAGGAGCACCTGCAGCCCAGAGCGCAGCTCATTCAAAAGGACCCAAGCGACGTCGGTCGAGACAGCACGAGCGTGCTGCTCGCCCGCGTGAGGATCCCGGTGAGCTTGAACGGCGCTGATCCGCCCTCGGATCTCGGGCAAGCCCCCGTGATCGACAACACGCTACGTCGATTCGTTCGCCACTCGGGCATCTACACTCAACCGGTTCCACCTGGAGGTGGCCCATGACCACGCGCAGCGACCCCCTGGAGGTCCCCTCGCTCCAGGGCCCTGATCGTCTGAATTACGTCCAAGGCACCCTGCTCGACACGGATGACTTCACGACCGAGCAGAACTATCACCGCGGACGCCTCGCGCGCGGGCTCGAGTACCTGTTCGGTCCGGGCACGATCGCCGGCCTCGACATCGAGTGGCGCCCGGAAGACCGCGAGATCGCCGTCACTCCGGGCCTCGCGCTCGATCCGCTCGGGCGCTTGCTCGAAGTGCCGAAGCGACAGTGCATTCGCATCCCCGAATGGTTTCAGTCTCAACGCGAAGAAGACCTGCGCGACGGCTGGATCAACGAATTTTCGCAGGCCGTCCTGATCGCCGACATCTTCATTCGCTTCCGCGTGGTGGAGCAAGGGAAGACTCCGAAGTTCGCCGAGGGCGCGTTCGATGCTACGGGCGCGGTCGCGCCTGCCCGCTTGCGAGACGATTTCGAGCTTGGCCTCGTGGTTCGCGAGGAAGCAGGCGCGCGGCGCCAAGGCCTACCTGGCCCCCCGCCAGCGCCGGTCATTCCCATTCCGGACGCGGACGCGATCTTGCTCGGAATTCCTCCGGGTGATTTGACACAGATTCACGATCGAATCCTCGCGTTGTGGCGCGACGAGTTCGACGATTGGCTCGGCGGGCGCCCGCCTCGATTGAGCGAGCACCTCGCGCCCCGCGTTCAGCTGTTCGACGGCGATCAGACTCAAATTGGACGCGACACCAGCTCGCTCATGCTGGCGCGCTTGGCTATCCCGGTCGGCGAGCCCGCGGCGGGCGGCGTGCCCACGTACCTCGACGCGAAGCCACTCTTCGACAGCTCGTCGCCGATTGTTCAGTACAGCAACGGCAAGTTCGTTCGGCGCTTCGTGTATGCGTTCGGTCACCTCACGCACCCCGTAGGAGTCGGCCCATGAGCGAGTTGAATCCGTTCGACCCGGTGAAAGGTCCCGCTCGCGAAAGCGTCGATCTGTTGAGCTCCGCGATCGACCCTCGCGTCATCGCCGAGGATTTTCGGCGTCGCCGCGCCAGGTATTTCGACGGGCGCTTCCTCACTGCACGCGATCTCACCCGGGAGCAGCAGTACGCGCTGATCCGGCAGGCGGATCTCGGGCAGGCCGGCGGCGGCGGAGTCGTGCTGGGCCTGCGCGTTCAACGCATCAGCGACGCGCGCACGCTGCGCATCTCGGCTGGCAACGGGCTCACACCCGCCGGTGAAATGGTTCGCCTGCCCAAGACCGTGATCATCAAGGCTCGCGACATCCCGGCCATCGAGCGGCTGGATGCGACGTTCGGGCTCGCCAAGCTGCCCGGGGAGCCCACCGGCACGCGCACCGGGCTATTCGTGCTGGCGCTCCGCCCTGTCGAGTTCACGGACAATCCCACGATTAGTTATCCCGTCGGGTTAGACGACAAGCGACGCCTCGAGGAAGGCGAAATCGTCGAAGCTTCGGCGATCATCCTGATCCCATTCGAGCAGGCCGAGCCGAGCCAGCTCAACGACGAGAGCCGCGCGCAGATCGCGCGCGCCATCTTCTTTCAGCGTGGTCTGCGGCGGCTGTCGAGCGAGGCCTTGCCGCTCGCCGTGGTTGCCCTCAATCGCGGCAACATCGTGTGGGTGGACGAGTTTCTGGTGCGACGCAACGTGGGGTCGACCGAGGTATTGAGCTTTGGGTTGGGTGAGCGCGCCGTGCGCGAAGCCTTCTTTCAGCAATACAGCGCGCACCTGAAATCGATCGAGCTCAATCGGGCGACACAGGGCTTGGGCGATCCATTTGCGGCGACTGAATTCTTCAGCGTGCTCCCACCCTTTGGTCCGTTGCCGCTCGGGAGCGTCGAGGTTCAGGGCGACAAGATCCTTCAATCCTTTTTTCCAGCCGACGTAAACGTCGAGCTCACCATACTTTCCAGCGATGAGCTGCCTGCTTTGGCGGAAGAGTCTCTGGCCTTTCCGCCCTTCGATCTGACCGAGTCCAGCGAAACGCTCGAGCTCACCGCCGTGATGCTTTGCATCCCCATGGAGCCAGAGCAGTTCGCGACCAAGCTCACCGAATTCGAAGGTCAAGTCGCGACTCCGGATCAGCGCCGCCTGGTGCGCCCAACGACTCGCGTCCTGCCGATCGAGGCGCTGGATGTCCTGCGTCGCCAACGCGTGCTGCCGTCTCCAGTCGTCGTTGCGCCGGTCGATCTGGCGCCCTGGGAGGAAGCGCTCAAAGCCGTCAACCGCCTATACTACGTGCGACGGCGGCAATTGACTCAGGTCGCACCGGTCGTCCCGCGTTTTCCGGAGATTGGCCCGAACGATCCCACGTCTCCGACGCAGAGTCCGGTGCTCTGGGACTCGGGGGCGCGGGCCAGGTTGGTCTTGGCCGGAGAACTCGACACAGGCTTTCTCACGCGCTTCGACTTCTTGATGCGACGCACGACGGACGACGTCGTGGCTCGCCTCGACGACTTTTTTGCTCGCCCGCCATTCAATCCGGCAAACCTCGAAGGGCGCCTGCTGATCAATGCCGCGATCGCCGAGCTCGCCTATCGCGCGCGCACGCGGCTCGAGGACGTCGTCCGCGCCGAGGCCTTTCCAGAGCGGACTCGAGCGGGCGGTGTACCCCCGATCCCCGCTCGCAGGGCAGGCGTACGCGTTCGCGCGCTCAGAATCGAGGACGTGATCGCGCTCGAGAACGCCTATCCTCAGAACGACGCGACGTTCGGCACCGGTCTGCGTAGCTTGCTCGGCGTAGTGGATCCCGGGCCACCGGTCGTCAACGTTGGCGAGCAGCTCAATCAGCTTGGGTCTCGCAGCGTGCTGGCGGCGTCGTTACGCGTTCGTGAGCTCGACTCCCGCGCGCGCACGTCGAGCGACTTGCTTCAGCTGGCCAAGGACCTGCTGCGCTTCGTGCGCGCCGGAGACTTGAACGGCATCTGGGCACTGGCGGCCGGACTACCGGCGCCAAGTTAGGAAGCCTGGCGGCAACGGCAGGTGGAAGAGCAGGCTCCGAACCGATCGGATATTGAATCATGAACGAGCTCACGACTTTCGACATCATGGAAGGGCGCACCCGGGAGCTGATCGACATCGGCGAGCTGCGCGACGCTCGCAAGGCGGGCTGGCTCGTCGAAGATAGGGAGCGCCGCCGCCCGCGCTATTTCGACGGGCGCTTTCTCACCGCGAAGGATCTCACTCGCGATCAGGACTACCTGAACCGACGCCAGATCGACCTCGGTCGCATGTCGGGCGGCGGGGTCGTCGTTGGCCTCGAGTTGGCTCTCGGCAGCAACTTCTCACAACTGAAGATCAATCCGGGCCACGGCATCACGCCGTCGGGAGAGCTCGTCGTGCTGCTCGAAGAGGTCACCGTGGACGTGAGCGACGTGCCGACGATTCAGAACTTCGACGCAATTTTCGGGCTCGAAGTCCGACCGAACGCGCCTATTCGCAACCGCTCGGGCCTGTTCGCGATCGCGCTGCGCAACGTCGAGTACACGGCCAATCCCGTCGCCACCTATCCCAGCGATCTGCAGGCGGAGCGCCGTATCGAAGACGGCGACATCATCGAGGGCACCGCGATCACGATGATCCCCTTCGAGAGCGTCGCGCCGAGCGATCTGGATCAATCGGGCCGGGCCCGTGTGGCGCGGGAGATCTTTCTACGAAAATTGTCCGCGCCCGCGTCCGAGGGCGCGCTGCCCATCGGCGTCGTCTCACTCGAACGCGGGGTCGTGCAATGGGTCGATCAGTACCTGGTACGGCGGGACGCCAGCGTCGACGACTCGCTCGGCTTTGGCGTGCAGCATCGTTCCGTGCGCGAAGCGTTCCTGCGCCAATACCAGCAACACCTGATCGACATCCGCCAGATCCGTGCCGACAACGGTCAGACAGGCCCGTTCGCCGCCAGTGAGCATTTCCAGGCCTTGCCACCGTTCGGCCCCGTGCCCGTCGAGGCTCTGCAGCGTGTCGGCACTCAGCTGGTGCAGAGCTATTTCCCTGCGGAGTTCGACGTCGAGCTGACCATCATTCCGGACGACGAACTCGCCGCGCTGCAAGAAGAAGCGGTCACCATGCCCGCGATCGATCTGCGCGCATCGGCCTCGGTGTTGGAGCAGACATCGGTGCTCATGCTGCTGCCCATCCCACGCGCGGACTTTGCCACGTTCGTGTCACGGCTCGAGGGCAGACTCAGTCGCTTCCCGGTGGCACGAGCGTCGCGCCCGCGAGCACGCCGCTCGGTCGTCGATACGCTGAGCTCGTTGCGGCTATTGAGCGTACGCCGCCCGCTACAGTCACCTCTGGAGGTGAACCTGCAGCCCTGGGAGGACGCTTTGAATGCCTTGGGGACAGGCCCAGACTCGCTGTTTTACGTCCGACGTCGCCGCCTCAGCCAAGTCTCTTTCTCCTTCCCGCGCTTCCAGACCTTCCCTCCGGACTCACCCAACCCCTCCGAAACGCTGAGCAATGACGTTCGCGAGCGACTGATCCACGCGGGTGAGTTGATCAGGGACGACGCAAGCCCGTTGACGCCGACCCCGACCACGCGCTTCGAGTTCATCGGCCGCCGCACGACGAACGAGGCCTTGATTGCAGTCGAGGCGCTCCTCAGCAAGCCGCTGTTTCAGATCGAAGCCACCGGTCCGTTCATCGACGACCTGTTCGTCAATGGCGTGGTCGCAGAGCTGGCCTATCGAACGGTGGTTCGCCTCGACGATCTGGTCGTCTCGAGCCAAGCGCGCCAATCGGTGATCGACACCGGAGACGGCGTGGTTGCCGCGGAGGGCTCCGAGCCGATTCGCGTGCGGGCGCTCACGGTGAACGACGTGAAGAAGATCGCCGATCGCTACAGCCGAACCGGCCTTCGTCAAGGTTTTGCGCTGCTGGTCGCCGCGCGCCCGCAGCTTTTGCAGGTCACCAACAGAAACGTGCTCGCCGAGTCGTTCCGAATCCCTGAGTTGGACGCCCAGGCGTTGCGGCTGTCACAGCTCTCGAATCAAGAGTTCAACGAATTCGCGGCGGAGCTACTCGAGCACGCGCTGGCGCAAGACATCGGCGCGATTCGCGACATGGTCGACCTCCGATTTGCGCCGCCGGACGTGGACTCCTTCCCACCCATCCCAGGCTTTCCGGGATCTCAGGTTGCGATCAACGTGGGTGAAGGACGTCTTTACCACATCATCCACATCGCGGCCGCGGGTGACGCCGCGCTTCGCACGCGCCTGAGCAATTTGCTGATGCGACCGCTGTACGACCAACCGATGATCGTGTCATCGGTCTTGGCGCAGTTGTTGATCGAGGCCCTCAGCTTGACCTTTCCGGGTCCGGCCACTCCGGGCGCCCCCGGGCAGATCGATCTCGTCAACAACGTACTGGAGGCCCTCAGCCGCTTCGATTTGAGCGACCAGTCCCCGTTCAGGGTGCCAGGCAACGGAAGCCAGACCGGCGGAGTCCTCAGCGCGACCAGCGATGTCCTAAACATCTTCACCGAGTACGAGACTTTGGAGTTGGAGCCTCGGCTCGGACTCTTGACCGAGACCGTCGAAGATGCCGGCTACGACCGAGGCTTGGACGGTTACAGGACGATCGGTTTTGCCACCCAAACGGTGAGGCTGATCAAGCGGCTACTAGCGGCGGACGCTGGTCAAATCGGTCCGCTCGTCAACGCCATCAAGGCCGCCCTCGACAATAACGCTGGAGGCTTGGGGCGCATCGTCCAGCTGGCTTTTGGCGCACCGCCCTGAGGAGAAGAACCGATGACCACCGTCATTCACGGATTGCCCAAGCCCCTGCCCGGCGAGCGCGTGCTGCGCGTCCACCCGACGATCGCGCCCGAGGTTATCAACGCAAACTGGCGGAGACGTTCGAACTTCTTCACCGGGCGCTCGGTCAGCCCGAAAGCTCTGCAAGTCGACCAAGCGGAGCACGCCGGACGGCTGGCGGCGAGCGGTCAATTGCTGTCGACCGGAGTGGTCGCCGGGCTCGAGGTCACCGTCGAACAAGAGAACGACGGGAGCTGGACGCTCGAGGTTGCTCCGGGTCTCGGAATCACGGTGTCCGGCGAGGACGTACGTCTGATCCGCCCGCTGCGCCTACCGGTCAACGTGCTCTCGGTCACCTTGACCCGCGGCGGGGTGACGGAGAATCACACCATCGGTGAGTGGCTCGCCCTCGTCACTCCACCCACGCCGATGGCGGTGGTGCTGTTTTTGGAGCCAATTGAAACTCGACGAGTCGGTGATGTGGACCCAGGCGACGCTTGCGAGTTGGACTCGAACGACATCGCTTTCGAGGACGAGCAGCTGGTCGACGGTGTGCGCTTGCGCGCGACCGAGCTGCCCCTGCCCAGTCCTTTGGCGAACGAGGCTCACTGGCGCAATCAACTCGCCTACGAAGTCTTTCGACAAGAAGCAGCGCTCGGCCCGGGTCAGGTCATGCCTTGGGAGGGCAGCGGCGTCGGCGTTGGGCTATTGGGGATCCGAAGCGTCACCTCCATTCGCTTCGTCGACGTGCATGCGATTGCGCGCGAGGGAGGACAACTCAATCGTCGACGCACGCTGATCGGCAATCCCGGCACCCGGCAGCTCTGGCAGGCGCGAGTTCGGCAGTTCATCGACGAGCTGGCGGAGGTGGGGCTCGGCCCGGTCACCGACGCTGGGCTCGGCTCGCGATTTCGGTTCCTACCACCCGTCGGGACGCTACCGAGCGAGGTGATGTTTCCACGTGCCGACGGCGTAGTGGCGCTCGATGTCCGGGGGGATCGCGGTGAGCCTCACCTGCCGCTGCCGACTAGTCCGCTCTTCCCCGCGGGCTTCGTCGTGGAAGCCGTGCCCGTGGAGCTCGAGTCGCTCGACGACTTCCTACGCGGCGCGGCCAACATGGCGCCATTCGACCTACAAGCCTTCGAGCAGGTGCAAGTGCTCGTTCCGGTGCCGCAGCAGCACTTCTCGCCGGATCTGTTGCGCGTCGAGGATGAAACTCCGGATGAGTTTCGCGAAGCCATTCGGCTCTTTCTGCTGCGCCTCAATCATCGCTTGGGCCGCCGCGCGGACGTGCGCGACGGCGAACAGCGCCTGCAAGACGCATTGTTCGGCAGCACTCCCGATCATCCGGACCCCGATCCGGCCGCGGTGAAGGGCGAAGCAGATAGCCGCTTCCCCGAAGACGACGACTTGCCCGACGGCGAAATCATCCCACCGCCGGAAGAGCGCTTCGCCGACACCATTCGCACGGACATCCTCGCGCTCGGCCAGCGCATCGCCCGCATCGTGAAACCCAATCCGTTCGCCTTCCTAGTCGAACGATTGCGCGCCGAGAGCGCGAACGAACTGCCGGCCACCGTACCCTTGGTCGGCATTCCGGAGGCCGCGCAGCGCTTCGTCAATGACAAGTCCGGCGGACAAGGCCTGGTTGGCTTCGTGCAGCAGACGAGCAAGAAGCTGCTCGCGGCCTCCGAGGCGCTCGACGTTTCCTTCACGCGCACCGCAAACGAGCTCTTTCGTGTGCGCTCCTTGGTCTCGGGAGAGGTGGAGGCCACGCAATTGGCCAGCTCTCCCGCTCTGCCTTTCGTAGTGAAAAACCGCCTGACCGCGGTAACCCCGGCGCAGCTCAGCCAATTCAAGACCTTCATTTTTCCGCCTCCAAACACGCCGCCGCGACCCGTACCGAGCAAGCCCGTCGTCCGACCCGTGCAATCGCAGTCGATTCGCATCTCGGGCGCGGAAGACGTGCCGGCTGCGTTCGTGTTCACGCGCACCATCCGCGATCGGCTTCAAGCTCCGCTCGTGCTCGACGCGCAAGACGGAGCCGAGCGCGCGAAACGCGCGGTGTTTCGCGCGCTGATCACGATTCACGACTCGGGCCTATCGCTCGACGAGCTCGATTTTCCGGGATTTTTGGTTGATCCGGCGGCGATTCTGACCGGCGACCCGCCGCTGACACCGCCGACCGTGCCAATCGCCAGCCTCGTCGCCCGCTCGGTGAACATTCGCTGGGTGAGGAGGTTCTTGGAGTTCTTCGACAACCCGGCGACGGGAGCGGAGCCGTACTGGCCTCACGATCGCCTCGAGAGCGGCGGGGACGACGAGAGCTCGTTCGCCGCCACGGCGATCGGCTCGATCGAAAAAACGATCGCCGCCTTGCGCGTCGCCGAAGGACGCCTCGCGGCGTTCGATCGCGGTTTGACCTTGGCGCGCGAGCGCATGAACGTGGATCTCGGTACCTGGGATCGCCTGCAACGACGTTTGCGCGAGCTGGAGGACGAAATTGCCGACTTTCGCAACGACGTGCTCGTCGCGCGCGCACTGGAGCAAGAGGAGATTGCGAGAGCCAGGCGCGTCAACGCCGAGCGGAACCAGGTGCTGCGCGACCACGTCGCGTTCCTCGTGTTTCGCCGACCGCGCACCGTCGATGGTCTGCTGGCTTCGCCGACCCACGTGGGCGCGCCAGCGCTGATCCCGGATCCAGTGCCGGCTTGCTTGAACAGCGACTTCGAGGCCCCCGATCAGCTGCGCGGCATGGTCGATTTGCTGCGAGAAGCGCCGCTGGTCTGGTCCACGCTCGGAACGAAGCTGCTACCGCACATCAATCGCCAGGTCGCGTTGCGTCAGATAGCAGCCGTCGCTCTGCACCGGGCCGCGAACCCAGCGCCCATCAGCTACAACCCGTTCGACAACAGCGCCTTCACGGACGAGACCGGCCAGCGTGTCCGTCAGGTGTACGAAAGCCGGCGTGAGGCTCTGGCCGAGTTGCGAACCAATCGCTTGCGCTTCGACCTGGCCTTCTTCTTGCGCTTCAGCTGGATCGGCTTGATTCCCGCTCTGCTGCCGATCGCCACGCTCAACGACCTGATCCTCACCACGCACGGTCGCCAAGAAGTAAGTAACCAGATCGCGCGCCACCTCGACGACATCAACCGCGTCGTGGCGTGCTTCTTCGAGCATCTGCGGCGCGTGACGCCGTTCACGCGGCTGCAGTGGATGGAACAGCTCAGTCAAGCTCAGACTCCGGTCGATCTGCGCCAGCTCTCGGTGCTACCCGATTGGGAGACCGTCGATCCCAGCGAACAACGAGGAATGCAGGGGTTCGTGAACTGGCTCTACCAACAGATCCGAGTCGAGCAGCCCGACGCCGTCCAGTTCATGCACGACCTCGTGCGAATGACGATCCTGTTGGCCAGCCACGGGCCGATCAACCAGGCCTTGGCCGCTCGCCCCGTGAACGTCCGCGCGGTCAGCGC